>VFQT010000058.1_pt1 | contig 188115 bp, 130 predicted proteins | sample 3512381 | NCBI WGS metagenome assembly VFQT01 (sample SAMN10412376, study PRJNA504923) | tailings metagenome | isolation source: Relicate 2 Philex TSF3 active mining site | place: Philippines: Tuba, Benguet | collected 2017-08-29
TAAAACCCCTGATATTCATCTTATCACTATCAAAACAAGTGATAATTAGATTGTTCGCCCCAACACAATTGACCAATCAAAAGAATGATCCCCGAATTTCGTGATGACGGCTACTTTCCAAATGGTCTGCACCTCGCCACCGAGCAAGAAGTGGTCAGCCGTTTTGGAACGACATCCACATCAAGACGTCGCCTCGTTCAGCGCCTGCTTCGTTGGGTGGAAATTGCTCGATATGTGAGGGCAAAGCGGTTCTTTGTGGACGGCAGTTTTGTCACTGCCAAACTTGCTCCTGAAGATGTCGATGCCGTGATTTGGCTGCCGAACGATTTTCTCGATCAGGTAGCCCGTGGTATATTTCCGGCACTTGAGCTTGAGCACGCATTGCTGACCAGACAACCCGAAGAAATTGTGGCCGCTGAAGATCGCCGGGACTGGGATGATTGGGTAGACTTTTTCAGCCGCACACGTGAACCCGATGGTCGTCGCAAAGGCGTTGTGGAGATCGAACTGTGATCAGCAGTGCCGTCGAATATGAGAAAGCTATGTCAGAACTGCGTGAACTTGAGCAGCGATTGACGGAATTGCAGAAGCAACACGCCATTGGTGACAAAGGCTTTACAAAAGCTGGGATCCGTAAGCTGATCGCTCGCCTGAACGAGGAGCTTGCAGTGTTCGAGGCCAGCGAAGAGGCGCGTGCATCAGTTCAGAATTAAGAATCGCGAAGGCGAACAATCGGCTGAACCGGAGTGGCGGTACTGCCTGCCTTGACATGGACCATCGCTCGCCGCCACTCCGGTTAGCCGGGTCGTTGAACTTAACCGCTTTGTGGGTCGCGTTGGACGTTGAGTGGAGTGGTTTGGTGTGATGAGTAAAGAGGCTTCGGAGTTGCTGATTGGGTACTCGGTGTTTGAAGTGGGCGAGGAATGCTACGAGTACAACGAGAATGCCTGCCTCATCGCTGCGACGCTGGATGGTGCCAGACGCATTCTCAGCAATGCTCTGTTTGGGCCGGAGGATGCGGAGTTTCATTCTGTGTTCTGGAATGATCTGCTGCGTGACTACGGATGTTCGAGCGGACAGTATGCGATGGAGGCCGATGCGTTTGCTCGGTTTCAGCGACTGGCTCAGCAGCACGGAGTGTTGTTTGAAGCGGAAGCGTATGACGGCGATGTTTCGCTGATGGTGGTCGAGATTGATCACCGCTTTCTGACTCCGGATGCGGATCGATAAGGTTCAGATCGATAAGAGCGCCAGTCGTGGCTGACGCCGGAGCAGTGGTCCGGTTATGAGGAATCTCCAGGTTGCCTAGATTTTCCAGGTCTTATGTGCAGTAGCGATTTTAGGCGCTGGCGCCGATGGAAACGCAGACTTGGGTCGCATACATCGAACCGCCTCCGCACGAAGACTGTCCGCCCGAACTGGTCGCAAAGTATCTGGCTCGGTATCTGACGGGTGGCCCGATTTCGGATCGGCGTCTGGTGTCAGACGAAGACGGCTTTGTGACGTTTCAGGCACGAGTCGGCGACAGGACCGGTGGCAGCAAAGAGACGATTCCCGTTCGTCTCCCGGGAGCGGAATTCGTACGGCGCTGGTGCCTGCATATTCTTCCGAAAGGCTACACGAAGACGCGGCGGTTCGGTGGTTACAGCAATCCTCATCGCAAGCGTTACATCGCCGAGTGCCGTGAGTTGCCGGGCTCCGTTGTCTCCGCTGCTGCTGCTGACCAGGCGGCGGGCAATGAGGAATCGTCTGTTGTGGAAGCCGCGGAGGATCGAACTCCGTGCTGCCCGAAGTGTCAATCCCGCATGCGGGCAATCGATTTTCAGCCGAAGCTCACTTGGCGAATCGTGATGCACAGTTTTCACCGCCCGGCATGGTACCGGTGCCGCGATGGCTGAACCGCAACGTACAACGCAGCGCATCGATTCGCCGTGCGAGTTGTTCGCTCGCAGCGTGTCTTTCAGTGCTGCGCCGACAATGCGTTGCGGGCACTTCTGTGGTGGCCATCGGGTGTTCTTTGTGCTGAGAGATTTCGAGTCCCATTTGGGGCGGACGGTCGCCCTCGCCACATTCCGAGCCATCGTCACGATCGAATCAGAACCGGCTCCCGAATTCCGAGTGACAGCCCGTACCGTCATCGGTAAACTCCTGGCAGTCGCTGCGTGCCCGTGATTAATTCCGCATAGGGCTCATTCGTCCCCGTGCCCCCAATCCACAAAGCGGCAAAGTTCAACGCACGATCTATACGTCGGCTAATCGCCAGACGCATAGATCGCAATTCGTTCGGCCGAGGAGTGGCAGTTGCTTACACCGTCCTTTCGCGACGTAGAGTTGCTTCTCGAGAAACTTCGGGAGCGGCATGAGCCTATGTTGGCCCGCCGGTTCGCCTGCGAATGCGTTCGACGAATCTGGACAAAAGTGGAATCTCAACATCAGCAGTACGTCAAACCAGAAGTCGTGGACGAGTGCCGCCGCGCGCTCGAGCTGACGGAGCGATCAATTGTCGGACCTGTGCCCGATGATGAAATCCGGGCAATCGCTTTCGACGTGATCACCGACCATGGAGATGATGCGTTCATAGCAGCAGCTCACGTCGGGTGGAATCTGTTCGCACCGTTCAATGGACTGCCCGAAATCGATGAGTTCGAATCCGCTAGACAGACTGCCTTGTCGGTAGTGTGGGTTACCAGTTACGACGAAATCAATTATCAAACTGCGCGGCTTCAGTATCTGATCTCCGAATGCGATCCGCCGTATCCCAACAACGTCCAATGAATCAGAGCCGAACAACACGGTCAACTTGACCCGGAGTCGCTGGTGGTTCAAAGTGTTGGTGTGTTGATTGGCAGCCCGTCGTTCATCGCGGGCAAGTTACCTAGGTCGTTCGTCGGCTCAGATCGCAATGTCTACAATCGCAGTTCTAGAAGACGATCAACGACGGATATCGGCAATCCGCGCCGCAGCTAAAGAACATTTTCCAGGCTACGAGCTTCGCATCTTTATCAGTGCCTATGAAATGATCGCATGGCTCACAAGCGCTCCACATAGTGTCGAACTCCTATCCCTTGACTGTGATCTCGATTCGACAGCGACCGACGGCAGTGAATGTGGAACGGGTGAAGACGTGACCGAATATCTCGCGTCAAACCTTCCTGAATGTCCTGTATTGATACACAGCTCGAATGCAATGCGAGCACCTGCTATGCACATGGAACTTGCCCTAGCAGGTTGTAAACGCGTTATGCTTTGTCCATTCAGAGATTCGGATAGCTGGGCAAATGATGTGCGCCTTCAGCTTGACTCCGAGTAGCCTGACATCAGACAATAAAACTCACAGCCAAACCAAGATGCCGACGAACCAATATGGCTTTGACTTCGCGGCGGGCGAGGTGAGGGCGTGGTGTGTGGTTGGTGGCTGAGCGAGGTGGGCTTGTGGCTGAGCGAACTCGGGAGCCGAAGGTCAAGGCCTTTGTTCAGGAAGCCCGGTGGATTTAAGGGCGTCGCTCGTCCTTTGGGAAAAGCATGGGCGCGGACGTCGGCAGTCAGCAGTTTTCAGTTGCCAGCGAGCAGCAAATCGCAGGGCAAGCGGAGAGTTCAGTAGAGTCGCGAGCCAGAAATGCGTGTCGAACCTTCTTGATTTACGATCATCCATGTTGATCCGCCGTTCAGCTACCGCATGCAATCTGGGCCGAGCTGTTCCGGTGATGTGTCGGCCCTCCGGGTCTTGAGGACTTCTTCTTACTTCGTTACCGGTGGCTTACGCACACCGGCAAGGGCTGTGGCGGCCCGCTGGGCCTGAATCGCAAGCTTGTGAGTCTCGCTTTATCTTGTTGAATGGGTAAATGCTGAGCGGTGCTGATGAATGTCCCAATCTTTTGTTTCGTGCCATGTCGGGTAGTGCAAAAACCGATTCCCACCGAGGTGTACTCGGTGGCGGATGTTTCGTGAGTCAGGCCATCACCGCCACTGGGTTCTATCCCAGTGGAGTCAGGCTTTTGCACTATTACAGCCTCGGCTTCCAAACAGGGCCACCAAACCAATTCAGCACTGTCCGGTCTCCTGCCTTATCCGCGAACATCCGCGCCATCCGCGGTTCACTCACCAAAGCCATTTCAGGGTGACAAGCTGCGTCGCCAGCGGTAAACTCAGACCGGCGAGGATTCCTCACCGTGATGAATCCTGCAAGGGTCATTGCTGAGCCCATGCTGCTCACAAGACGTCGAAATTCAGCGCACGATCAATGCGTCGGCTAATTGCCAGACGGATAGATCACAATTCGTTAGCCCAGATCATGAAGCACACAGGCAACATTCGGAAAGCACTGCTGGCACTTCCGCATGGTGCTCAGGTTCGTGTGGCTCGTGCTGGGTTGGAAGATGGCTGGGCCGATGGATACCTCGTCGGAATGGGCCCTGAGTTCTTTGCGATTCACTTGCTGGACAAGGGCATCCGGCTCGACGGGTTCAACTGCATGCGGTACGCAGACGTCTCCTCAGTTGACGTTCCTTCGCCGTACTCAGCGTTCCATGATCGGGTGCTAGCACTTCGAGGTCAGGAGCCCGCACCGTCGCTCCCTGTGGACCTTTCTTCCGTCTCCGCATTGATTCGGACTGCTGGCGCTGTGTACCCGGTTGTGACCTTACACCTCGAGTCGCAGGATCCACATTGCTGCTACATCGGCAAGGTTCTGTCGGTGGACGACGAGATGGTTTCGATGCGATCAATCGATCCAGGCGGGGCGTGGGAGGATGGCCATGCGGCGTACTCTCTGTCTGAGATCACCCGGGTTGACTTCGGTAGCGCATATGAAGAAGCGCTTGTGCTTCACGGGGGAGAGGGCTAACAACGCCGGGGCCATCCACCTAGGTGGTTGACATAGTCTACCAGTATTGGCATGCTTTGCAAGTGTCACGTAGGTGTTGTATATGATATTCCAGTACAGCAGCATGAGGGGACAACGGCGATGGCTCGGGCGAATCGGCGGGATGTGTTGGTGGATGGGGAGGTCCAGATTGCGCACTGCGTGAATCGGTGCGTGCGGCGAGCGTTCTTGTGAGTGCTGAGCAGTGCTGATGAGTGTTCCCTGCCTGTTGCTTCGTGGTGAGCGTGGTAGTGCAAAAGCCGGGTTCCCACCGAGGTGAACTCGGTGGCGGATGTTTCGTGAGTCAGGCCATCATCGCCACTGGGTTTTATCCCAGTGGAGTCAGGCTTTTCCACTAACTGGGCCTCGGCTTCCAGACAGAGCCACCAAACCAATTCAGCACTTTTCGGTCTCCTGCCTTATCCGCGAACATCCGCATTCACTCACCAAGCCATTTCCAGGGTGACAAGCTGCATTGCCAGCAGTAAACTCTGATCGGCGAGGATTCCTCACCGTGATGAATCCCGCAAGGGCCTTTTCCTGAGCCCGCACCGCTCACAAGGCGGCAAAGTTCAACGCACGATCTGTGAGTCGGCTGATCGCCAGACGCCTAGATCGCAATTCGTTAGCTTACACCAAAGTTTCCAATGCCAGCCGACTTCCCTTTCGTCCTTGCCCGTATCGCATTGACCGAGAATTGGTCTCTGCATCTGCCCCTAGCATTCAAACTACGACTCGAAGACGGCGCGATGGTCATCTGGCGTCCCGGCTTCACGATCTGGCTCACCTCATGGAATAACGATAAAGGTGAGTCGATTGTTGATCGAAAGGCCCACTTCGCGGCTGAAGCGTCGCCCAACAAATTCGATGATCGTGTGCACGAAGAAGAAGGTCGCCTCTACTACTCGTATCGGTTAACTGAAGAAGCGGATGACGAACGTGAGCCCGCTCTCTACGCTTTCACGTTGGCCGAACACGGCCATGTCCAAATGTCGTTTTACTTCGATGACAAAGCTGACGCCGAACTCGCCTACCACATCCTTGCCAGCGTCAATAGTGAACCGGCCACATTGCCGGATCACAGCATCTACTCGCGATTGTGTTTCGCCACAAACATGATTATGGAAGACGGTCAGCACGTTGCATACATGTACCGCGAAGAGCCAGATTCGGACGACGATAGTGGGTGGCGTTTCTTTTCCGGCCATGAATCTCAAGAATACGTCGACGATCCATCCAATACACAGGTTTATCCCATCGCGTTGGTGGCACAATCCACACCTGACATTGTTCCACTTCTACTGTCAGCGGCTGGTTCGCAGTTTGAACGTCAGAATCATAAATTCGTTCCCGTATGACGAACATGGGCTAACCAATAAGCGACGGTCTTTAGTTTGGTCAACAACTGATTCAAAACTACTTTTGAATTCCTTCGTGTTTTTCGTTTACGAACATGAGTTGCGCGCAGCGAGTCGCAGCCCGAAGTGTCTGGATTTTTTTAGGCATGACTCGGGTGTTCGATTGAATTGCGGTGATTGTCTGGTCAGTATGGTTTCCGGCTGGCGAAACGGAGGCAAGCTCTGTGGGGACACAACTTGCTGAGGGATAGTCAGTTCGCTGTAGTATGGATGTGTCGCCCCGTCGGGGCTTGAAGACTTTTTCACACTTTGGTTCCGGTGGCTTACGCACACCGGCAAGGGTTGTGGCGACCCTCCGGGCCTGAGTCGCAGAGACGGGGCACTTTCTGTCGCCGCTTCGCGGCTTCGCGACGGTGTGTGGATTGCACGATCCTCGGGTTGTCACCCGAGGCTATTTGCTGGCGCAGCTTCGCTGCTGAAAACAGGAAATTGTTGTCCTGTTGTGGCGTATCCGCGCTCATCCGCGGTTCACTCAGCGCCGAGCAGTTCCAGGGTGACAAGCCGCGTCATTTCGGTCGTACTCGTACTCAATGCAACTGTACTCGTACTCGAATGGATCGTGAAGCAAGAACCGATGTTCGATCATGAACGACGCGACATTGACCGGATTTCGACGGATTGAACGAACGGAGTCTCGGAAGATTGAATCGAGTACGAGTACGAGTACGAGTACGAGTACCGCGATGCTGAGTACGAGTACGATCCCGCTGCCGAAATCTGATTACGAACTAGTGTTTTGACTTCGCGGCGGGCGAGGTGAGGGCGTGGTGTGTGGTTGGTGGCTGAGCGAGGTGGGCTTGCGGAAGACAGAAGTGTTCAGTTTTCAGTCGGCAGTGTTCAGGGAATCGCAGGGTAAGCGAAGGATTCAGCGGAGTCGCCGGCCGGAGATGCGTTCCGGACCTTCTTGATTTGCGAACATCCATGTTGGTCTGCCGTTCAGCTACCGCATGCAATCTGGGCCGAGCTGTTCCGGTGATGTGTCGGCCCTCCCGGGCCTTGAGGACTTTTGGGCACGGTTACCGGTGGCTTACGCACACCGGCAAGGGTTGTGGCGGCCCTCCGGGCCTGAATCGCAGAGACGGGGCACTTTCTGTCGCCGCTTCGCGGCTTCGCGACGGTGTGTGGATTGCACGATCCTCGGGTTGTCACTCGAGGCTATTTGCTGTCGCTGCTTCGCGGCTGAAAACAGGAAATTGTCGTCCTGTGGTGGCTTATACGCGCTTATCCGTGTCATCCGCGGTTCACTCTTTGCCGAGCATTTCCAGGGGGACAAGCTGCGTCAATACGGTCCTACTCGTACTCAGTGCAACGGTACTCGTACTCGAAAGGATCGTGATGACGCGAGCCGACTTTCGATCGTGAACGACTCGACGTCTTTCCAAGGATCGAATCGAGTAGGAGTACGAGTACCGCGATGCTGAGTACGAGTACGATCCCGCCGGCGAAACCTGACGAACAACCATGGCTTTGACTTCGCGGCGGGCGAGATGAGGGCGTCCCTTATCTGCGACCCTCTGCGATCATCCGCGGTTTACATACTGACCGCCAACGCCAGTGCCACGCTATTCGGTCTGATGCTTCGGCCCTCCCGGGCCTTGAAGAGGCGCTCTTGCACCGGCGGCTGGGCAACGATTGATGGACTTTCTGCAGCGAATTTCCGGGGCTCCGACCTGTGGTGGAACTCCCCAGAGTTCCTGTTATCAACAAGAGTTCTGGGATCTCTGGCGAGATCCACTTCAAATCCGTGACAGCGTTGCCCGCTGGGAGCGAACCTCGGGTTGTCACCCGAGGCTATTTGCTGCTGCTTCGCGGCTGAGAACAGGCAACTGTTTCGCTCTTTTTTATTTGATCAGTGTCGATGATCGGTGCTTTGATGAGTCTTCCGGACTGTTGCTTCTTGCCATGCCGTGTAGTGCAGAAGCCGATTTCCGCCGGGGTGAACCGGGGTGGCAGATGGGTTGTTGCTCCGTTTCTTTTCCGGTGGCTTACGCACACCGGCAGGGGTTGTGGCGGCCCAGGAACGTGTGGAATTGCAGAGGATTTTCTAATCGTAGCCATCATAACGAACCGCGAACCCGGGGAGTTTTCTCGTGTCTCGAATCGGACGACAACCGCTTGAACCGGAATCTGTCTCACGATACGATTCCAGCCGTGTTGGTGGCTATAGCTCAGTTGGTTAGAGCGCCAGATTGTGGTTCTGGAAGTCGCCGGTTCGAACCCGGTTAGCCACCCTTGCAATGAAAGCAGCGTCCTGAAAGGGATGCTGCTTTTTTCGTTTTCTGAGCTTTTTGTGGCGTTTTTCTGTGCCGAGGGATGTTGGGTGCTTTCGCCACAACAAGAGACTTATTCCTCTGCTGACGGTACCGAACATGACCGCGTTTGAGCCGACTGTGGGAGCTGTGGAGGAGGAGTTTGGGGTTCCGATTCCGGGGGTGATTCTGCCTCAGGACCAGTGGGCGAAGACGGCGTTGAAGAAGGTTCCTGAGGGGAAAATTGACTGGCGGTCGCTGTTTGGGCGGGATGCCGCCGTTGTGATTGACATTGGGTGTGGTAATGGTCGGTCGATGCTGGCCAGTGCGGTTGATCGGCCCGAGTGTGATTTTCTGGGAGTCGATATTCTTCCCGTCGTGATTCGCTATGCGACTCGGCGAGCCAACCAACGGGGGCTCGCGAATACTCGCTGGGCCGTGATCGGTGGTCGTGAGCTGCTGGCGGACCATGTGGAAGCGGACAGCGTCGCAGAGATTCACTGCTACCATCCACAGCCGTATTACCGCAAAGACCAGGTTGGCTTGCGGCTCATTACTCCGTCATTCCTGTGGCTGGTCCATCAGGCACTCGAGCCAGGCGGGCGGTTTGTGATCCAGACGGATCATCCTGGATACTGGGCGTATATGACTCGCATCCTTCCTGTCTTCTTCGAGTTTCGGGAGCAAAAGAGTCCCTGGCCCTATGCGCCGAAAGGGATCACTCGGCGAGAAATTATTGCTCGCAGTCACGGGCTTCCAATCTTTCGCGGCGAAGGCACGGCTCGCATGGATCTTGATCCGGAGAAAGCTGTCGCGCTCGCCGAAGCTCTTCCGCTTCCGACGTTCAATGCGGATCGTCGACTTCAGGCTCTGGATCAGCTGGAGCGAGGAGGAGGCGTGGAAAAGTCGCCGCGGTCGGGAAACAGGCCAGCTCGAGGGAATGCGCCGAAGCGAGGGAGAGGACGAGGGCGGAGGAGGTGAAGCGGGGGGGCGTTCTTGGTTCTTGGTTCTTCGTTCTTGGTTCTTGGTTCTTGGTTCTTGGAAATTGCAACGTGGCTGGGGAGAGTAGAGCGATTGTCCTCAATCGCTTTTGGGGGCTGATGGGGCGGCTTGGTTGGGGGGATGAAGATTAAGGCTAAGATTAGGATTAAGAGCTTGAGGGGGAAAAGGGTGCTGGGTTCCCGCCTGCGCGGGAATGACGAGGGGCGCTGGGGGCTAGCCTTTGAGCGGGTATTTGCGCCAGAGTTTGCGTTGTTCGGACATGATGCGGCTGAATGTGACTGGGGGCGAGAAACTGACGGCGAAGCAGTGTTCGGATTCTCGGACGACGTGGATCATTCCGGAGTACTCTTCGCCCTCGGAAAAGTACATGGTTCCGGCATCCGGAAATACTTCTCGCTGCCATTCGTCGGTCTTCTCGAGTCTCGCACCGCTTTCTGAGAGGTCCAGAACGACAAACTCAGCATCGCCGACGAACAGCACGGGCCGTTCTGGTTTGGGGTATTGCAGCCGATAGAATTTTCGACGCTGAATCATCGTGACTCAGTGAATGACGTTGGAGTATTTGTTCTGCTGGCGGGAGGCTCGGGAGTGAGACCCTGTCCACTGGATACGCTAGGTCGTGGGTTAGACGGGGTTCGGTGTTCCGCTTCGAAAGAACTTTTTGCTCGATGAAGCGATGTAGGGCTGTTCCGATTATCCGGATCCTGCAGGGATGTCGTTCGAAACACTCGAAGTTCGTACACGGCGAGTTTGCCTGGGGAGAACCCCGAACTAGATTCCACTCAGGGGCCGTGACGCGTGCGACAGTTCTGTCGTCGAAGTGGCTCTCAACGAGGCTCGATCGCATTTGAGGCCCTGGTGTGCCGATTGCCGAGTACGCAACATGAACCGCAGCATACGAGTAATACTGAACTGCACCGCGCTGGCAGCGCTCTGTGTTCAGACTCTGTTTGCTGCCGATGACACGGTTTACACCGTTCATGTTTCTCCCTTTATGCAGATTGACGCCATGACGGCCGACCGCACGGCGACGCACCCATTGACGGCCGGCAATATTTCGTTCACAAATAATCGCTGGTTTGCAAGAACCAGTTCGGGAACGGGATCGACGGTGCGATTTTCGACAGACCATGCTTTTCAGCATGTTGCGAGTCCGTCTTCGCAGCGAGATGCTCGCCTGACTCTGACAAGCCTTGCGGGCAATTCCAGCGGGCGATGGCAATACGATGTCGTCACAGACACGACAAATTACGCGGCCGGGGATGGCACTGCGACAGTTCAGGTTTCCTCCCGAGCGCCCGGTACGGCCATCATCAATATGCGGGTCGACTTTCTGACCGGCACTCCATCGACTCTGCGACAGGGACAGTATCAGATGACTGTCATCGGGACGATTTCCGAGAACTGACTGCCTGCACAAAGGCATGAGTCGCAAAGGCAAGAGCCCGTCTCAAATCACACAACGGAGATGCAGGCGCTTTTCGCGAAGGCGATTGTGGATAGAATTCGCGCCCGGATACGTTCGCTGAACATCCACCGATTTCTATTCCACGATTTTCTTTCGAGAGAACGCACTATGACAGGGTACACCGTTCATACCGGAACCTCCAGGAAGTTCGTCAGCGGCTGGGACCGTGTGTTTGGCACGGGAGCCTCCGAAGAGAAGTCCGCAGCAAAAACGGGGAAAGCAAAGTCCGGAAAGAAGTCATCAAAGAAAAAAGGAAGGAAGTAGTTCTTTCCTGGGAGACACTGAGCCTGGAGAGATTTGCACATGTCGGAACATCGTCGTCCCGTGCTGTGTTCGTTTGAGAGCCGTCGAGCCTCAGAGATGGCTTCATTGATTGAACGTCAGGGCGGGACGGCCCTGCTGGCTCCTTCGATGCGTGAATTGCCGATTGAAGAAAACCCTGTCGCGCTGGATGCAATTCGGCGAATCATTCATGGGGAATTCTCAAGCGTCGTGCTGATGACGGGAGTCGGAACGGAAGCTCTTTTCGACGTTGCTCGTTCGGCCGGCCTCTTTGAAGCTTTGCTGGCCGCACTCCAGAAGTGCACCATCATTGTCCGCGGTCCAAAGCCTGTGGTGGTGCTTGGCAAAGTCGGGCTGAAATACGATATCAGGGCTCCTGAGCCAAATACGTGGCAGGAGATTCTGACTGCGATCGACGCTGCTTCATTGAACGTGCGGGGACAGGCTGTCGCAGTCCAGGAATATGGCCTTCCCAACCAGCGATTTTACGCCGCGCTCGAAACTCGGGGGGCAATAATCACTCGTGTGCCCGTTTATCGGTGGGCTCTGCCAGAGGATGTTGGTCCGCTGCTGGCAGCCATTCAGAAAGTTGCGGCCGGGCAGGTTGACGCGATGCTGTTCACGAGCGCCAATCAGGTCACGAATGTCCTGAGCGTGGCCCGCGATGCCGGAGCTGAAGAGGCATTCCGAGGGGCGGTCGAACGGGGAACTCGGGTCATTTCGATCGGTCCAACATGTACGGAGGCGTTGCAGGATCAGAACTTCCCTGTGCATGGCGAAGCAAGTCCGCCGAAAATGGGACAGCTCGTCCGAGTGGCACTCGAGGTGCTTGGGGTATTGCAGAATGAGAACTCAGCGAATGACAAGTCGACAGTCTGATTCCGTCAGACAATTTCACGGATGACGTCAGCTCCTTCCACGCCAGTGAGTTTAAAATCGAGTCCGGCGTTGCGGAAAACGAGCCGTTCGTGATCGATGCCAAGGCAGTGCAGAATCGTTGCCTGCAAGTCGGAAACTCGAACTGGGCGATCCGCGACATGGAATCCCATATCGTCCGTTGAACCCAGAGTCACTCCGCCTTTGATTCCGCCACCGGCCATCCATGTGGTAAATGCCTGCGGATGGTGGTCGCGTCCCATGCTGCGGCCCAGCGAAACACTTGCTTCAACCATTGGCGTTCGACCAAACTCCCCGCCCCAGGCAACCAGTGTACTGTCCAAAAGGCCGCGCTGTTTCAGATCCACAAGGAGAGCAGCCGTGGCCTGGTCAGTGGCCTCACATTGCCTTCGAACATTTCCCGCCACGTCACTGTGAGCATCCCAGCCTTCGTGATAGATGTTAATAAATCGAACACCGCGTTCGACCATGCGACGAGCCAGCAGGCATGCACGAGCAAACGATGGCTTGGCCGGATCGCAACCATACATCTGCAAAGTTGAAGCAGACTCCGTACCAAGGTCCATCAGTTCCGGTCCGGACGTCTGCAGGCGGTAGGCCATCTCATAACTGGCGAGTCGTGTGGCAATTTCACTGTCACCTTCCAGCTGAAGCCGGCGTGCATTCATTGCATTGATCAGATCGATGGTTGACTTCTGAGTCTCCGCGGTGATCCCTTCCGGCGTGCTGAGATTCAAAATGGGATCCCCGGAGTTTCGAAAACGCGTGCCAGTATGGACACTCGGCAGGAACCCGCTGCTCCAGCAGGCAGCGCCGCCGCTGATGCCGCTTCCTGTGCTCATGACCACAAACGACGGAAGGTTCTGACTCTCTGCCCCAAGTCCATAGGAAATCCATGAACCCATGCTTGGGCGGCCAGGCTGAGAGAACCCGGTATTCATGAAAATCTGCGCTGGCGCATGATTGAACTGCGTCGTGTGGCACGACTTCAAAATGGCGATGTCGTCCACGACTCGAGCAAGATGCGGCAGGGCTTCGGACAGCTCTGCTCCAGATTGTCCCTGCTTCTTGAACTTGAATCGCGGACCAAGTACTGCAGCATCCGGACGAATAAACGCATAACGCTGACCGCCGATGATCGATTGCGGAAGCGGCTTGCCCTCAAGTTCTGCAAGAGCAGGCTTGTAGTCGAACAGTTCCAGCTGCGATGGTGCTCCGGCCATGAACAGGTGAATGACCGCGCGGGCTTTCGGCTCGAAGTGCGGCGCATGAGTCAGCAGTGCATCGTTGCCGGGCGTCTGCGATGCAGACTCTGCCCCCAGACCGGATCTTGCAGGAAGTTGAGTCAGCAACGTGGCCAGAGCCATTTTGCCGACGCCAATACCGCAGTCGTGAAAAAAGTGACGTCGAGTCTCAGACAAAGTACTCATGGGTGTGTGATCGCCTCATCAAGATTCATCAACGCTCGACAAACCGTCATCCACAGCTTCTTCTCATCCGGCTGCCCGGCGCGCTGCGAGGTCAGGAAGTCTCGAAGCATCTCCAGTTCATCACCGGCCGGCGGTCGAGTCAGGCAGCGACGGAATGTCGCAACCAATCGCTCGTCGTCGGTCTTTGCTTCAGAGCTCACGGCGGTCGCCATGGCATCAGCGGCTTCCAGAAACATCCGATCATTCAGAAGAGTCAGAGCCTGCAAAGGACTATTGGAGACATCGCGCCGCGCGACGCAGCTTTCTCCCGACGGAGCATCAAACGTCGTGGCCATAGCGAACGGAGCAGTACGCTTAATGAACGTGTAAATGCTTCGCCGATAACGATCTTCCCCTTCGCTCGCCTTCCAGTCCATACGGCCGTATGTACCTTCGGTCGTGACGCTTTCCGGCTGAGGCGGGAACACTCCGGGGCCACCCATCTTCTCTGACAGAATTCCTGCGGCCTTCAGCGCAGAATCCCGAACGATCTCGGCCTCAAGTCGAAACCGTGCACCGTGGCTGAGATAGAGATTCGTCGGATCTTTTGAGGACGCCAACTCGGAAACGCGCGAATCCTGTCTGTACGCCGCACTGGTCACAATCTTGCGATGAAGCGACTTCATGGACCAGCCGTTTTCCATGAAATCCACAGCAAGCCAGTCGAGCAATTCCGGGTGTGTTGGCGGTTCGCTCTGATAACCGAAATCATCAAGGGACCTGACCAGGCCTCGTCCAAAGAACGCATGCCACTGCCGATTCACTGCGACACGGGCGGTCAGAGGATTATCGGGTGAAAACAGCCATCGGGCGAACGTGAGGCGATTCGCCGGCGCACCGTCCGGGAGCCTCGGCAAGAACTCGGGCACAGCCGGATTCACTTCTTCACGAGGCTGCAGATACTCACCTCGGTGATACCTTCGCGTCTCACGAGGATTCTCAGGCGGTCGTTCACGGAAGACCAGCGTCGGAGTTCCTCGGGGCGGCGATTGTCGTGCTTCCTTAAGCTGATCCGCAAAGGGCTCCATTTCAGGAATCGACTGATAGAACTGCGAACGAACTTTCGCCCGCTCATCACCGGACAGCTGACTCCATGGTCGCCTCAGCAGGTTCTCCATATCGTGCGAGAAGCCTGTTGCGCCTGACTGATCGTGGTCGGTAACAGACAGCCGAAAATGTCCCAGAGAACACGCGAAGTGCTTTTCGAACAGGAACTTCAGCGTGATGCCTTTTGAAAGATCGACGGGCTCACGGAACCGAAACACGGCCGCGTGTTGAACCCCATAACCGCCCAGAACCTGCCATCCTGAAGACATGTCACCATCAAGCGCTGCGCTGGCCACGTTCTTTTTGCGAAACGGCTTACCATCTTTTGGACGTTGTCGCTTCGGTCGCCCGCCGGCTCCGTCGTTGACGCGGTCCTCTTCCTCGGTGTTTGTGCAGTCTGCCGAAGAAAACTCCAGACGCTGGTCGTTTTGAAACGCCTGCAGCTCACACAGAAAGAACCCACCGATCGGCCCTTCATAATGAGTCAGTCCGGGACCGTTGTTGGGCAACGAAGGATGTGACGCAACTTCCAGCTGCAATGCTCGTACACTCTGATACGGAGCCTGAATCTTCAGTTCGTACACATCGCTCTTGGAAATGTCACCGCTCCCCAGAACAAATCCATCCGGCTGAAGTTCCAGGTGAGGCAGGTTCGTCGACATTTTGACGGGCGTCACCACGTTCCATTCTGACGCCCTTGCTGACTGTTCTGTTCGCCAGCGTTCGAAATGTTCATCGGCCGCTCCTTCGCAGCCGGGATAATGAGAAGGAAGTTCTGCTTCCAGTTTTGCAATTCGCTTTGCATGCTCTTCCTGAAGCCCGGCGATTTCAGGACTCTCGATATTCCACGACACCTCATCCGCGTTGTTCAGCAGAGCCATCAGCCGATAGTACTCCTGGTGGCTGACGGGATCGTACTTGTGCGAGTGGCATTGGGCGCAGTTCAGCGTGAGCCCGAACCATGTCGTTCCCGTAACGGCAACTCGATCCACCATGCTGTAAAAGCGGTACTCAAGCGGGTCAATGCCTCCTTCCTCATTGATCATCGTGTTTCGATGAAACCCAGTGGCAATGAGGTCGTCAGCCGATCGATCAAGCAGCATGTCACCGGCAAGCTGCCGAATGCTGAACTGATCGTACGGCATGTCGTCATTGATGGCTCGAACGACCCAATCGCGCCAAGGCCAAATGGAACGCGTCCGGTCCTTTTCGAATCCATTCGTATCGGCGTAGCGAGCAAGATCGAGCCAGCGCCGAGCCCAGCGTTCGCCATAACGAGGAGATGCGAGAAGGCGATCGACAAGACGCTCATAGGAATCTGTTGCCGGATCGTTGACGAACGCATCGGCCTCTTCCGGCGTCGGAGGCAATCCGATCAGGTCGAGATAAACACGGCGCACGAGAGCATATCGATTCGCTTCCGGCGATGGCTGAAGTCCCCTGGCCAGCATTTCGTGGCGAAGAAACCGGTCAACAGGATGGCCTGACGGAGACACGTCGCTCGGCAACTGGCCTTCCGCCGGGATCTCCGACTTTACAGGAGGGATCCATGCCCAGTGCTTCTGATAAGTCGCGCCCGCCTGGATCCAGTCTCGCAGAATCTTCTTCGCAGCGTCTGGCATGACGGCCTTTGAATCTGGCGGTGGCATGACTTCATCTGCGACCGCACTTTCGATTCGACGAATCACTTCGCTGGTGTCAGGCGATCCCGCCGCGATCGCGGTTCTTCCGGACTCACCTTTGCCATAGGCTGAGTCAGCGACATCCAGCCTCAAGCCTGCCTGACGAGAATGTTCGTCGGCTCCATGGCAGCGAAAACAATACTGAGCCAGGATCGGCCGCACTTCGCGATTGAAATCAGGCGGCTCGGCGTAAGCGGAATTGAATGGCGGCGCCAGCAGTACGCTCAACAACGCGCAAAGACTCATTCGAAAACGAGACAGCATTCGCAACTCCTCGGTGGGCGAGGAATGATCGGCAAACATTTCTTTACAAACCTATGGGAACGTACACCGTGCCGGGACCTGACGCGAGGCCAACTCCGCTTTTCCCGTGCTGCCCGTCGAGTTTCTCAATCACGAATTCTGAGGTGACAGCGGTTGTCCTTTCTGCCAATATCGCAGGACAGAGAAACTCGTCCGAGTTCGAAGTCGATGGCAGTCCCGCCAACTGTTTTTCAACAAGCTGTTAGAAATGCACACGATCGTACTTGCCAGCCGCAACAGGAAGAAATCCCAGGAAGTGTCCGAACTGCTGGCACCGCATGGGTTCAAGGTTGTCCCGGTCACGGAATTTGCGGATGTGCCTGAGGTGGAAGAGGATGGTCAGACGTTCGCCGATAATGCCGCCAAGAAAGCACGCGAAGTTGCCGTATGTCTGAATCGCTGGGTCATCGGTGAAGACAGTGGTTTGCGAGTCGACGCGCTGAATGGTGCGCCAGGAATTTACTCCGCGCGTTACAGCGGCCCCGGAGCCACTGATGAGTCGAACAACCGAAAGCTCATCGAAGAACTGCGCGAAGTCCCGGACGACAAGCGAGGTGCCGGTTACATTTGCAGCGTGGCTCTTTCGGATCCGGCGGGAACAATCCAGGTGGCGTGCGAAGGAACATGTCGCGGTCGTATCCTGAAAGAAGCGAATGGCTCCGGAGGATTTGGCTACGACCCGTACTTTCTGATCCCGGAATATCACCTCACGTTTGGGCAATTGAGTTCGCTGGTCAAGCATCGGCTCAGCCACCGAGCCCGAGCATTCGGTCTGTTCATTCCGCAGCTGCTGAAGATTCGTGACCGGTTTGAATAACGGCGTGGCGGGAGGAAACTTGTAGCAGAACGGCGCAAGCCGTCCGGTGTCTTCATGACGCAGAGTCACGGGAGAGCTCGCGCTCTGCCGCTAAGAACTGCGACATGCACCAGCAAAAAACGCCGATTGCCGTAAACATCGAGCGTGCGATCCCGCTCGAAAAGAGCCCATATGCACAGTCCAATGACGCTCTTGAAGTCCAGATTTGCCAGCAGATTTATTCAGTTCTGAATTCTCCGGAGGTTTGAACGGAACGCATGGATTCACGTAGACTCCGCGACGGCTTTTGGACGAAACACTTCGGAATAGAGCCTGGGAAGTTCGAAGATTCCACACGGTGACGATCGTGCCGGATGACTCGACCCTTCAATTCTTCGGAAATGGGCACATCACTGCTGGCGAAAGTGATCAAATCGCATGGGTGTCATTCAGTTTCGAGTTGAACGCCCGGATCTTCTGATCGCGGCATCAGGCTTGTCGTTGATCGACTTCCTGATGTACGACGGTCGGATTACGCCGGCCAAAGTTTCGCTCGAAGGGAATATCCTGCGCTGCGAGCGGCTGCTGTCGGAAAGCGGCCAGATGCGATTGCTCTGGCCAAGGTTCGATGGAACCTGTCAGGTGGTTCAAACAACCAGCCTTCGCGAGCAGATCCTGCCTTACTATCTGGAACTGGAACTTGCCCGCGGGCAACTCTCGCGACTGCGAAATCAGTTTTATGCATGGACCGGAGCCGGGCTGCAATCGTCAACTCAGCTGGATCATCTGATCCAGGATGCACACCGGTCATTTCGTTCCGCAGTCCTGCGTACAGAGACACCGGAAACGTCAACGGCCGCAGCGCTGCTGTCGATGGAAGCATCGGCGCGAGCTTCGGACTTGCTCTGCTCTCATTACACCGAACAGCGAATCGGTTATCGACGGCATCGTTCGCCGCGTCTGCCTGTGTTCCTCGGCTGTCACTTGAATGGAGTGCCCCGGAACCCAGCTCAGTTTCTGTGCGCCTTCAATGCCATTCAGGTGGATACTCGATGGGACCAGCTTGAGCATTCGGATGGCGAATACACCTGGGACCGACTGGATGCTCTGGTTGCATGGGGACTTGAACAACGTCTGTTCATGATGGGTGGGCCTCTGCTGGATTTGTCGCAGAACACGATGCCGGCGTGGTTGAAAAGCTGGACCGGAGATCTGGTCAACCTCCAAAGCATCATCTCAGACTTTGTGGAGACCGTCGTCGGGCGATACGTTGGCCGTCTTCGTCATTGGGAAGTCGTCGCGGGACCGAATCGCGGGGGAGTCGCTGAACTGGATGAAGAGCAGCGACTGAATCTGGTCGCGCGAGTCGTCGAAGCAGCACGGCAGGTGGATGAGCATACTCAGATCAGCCTGCGCATCGTTGAGCCCTGGGGTGAGTATCTCAGTTCGACAAAGAACCGACTCTCACCATTGCAGTTCGTTGATACACTTCGTCGTTGCGGAGTTCGCCTGGCAGAGGTCAATCTGGAGCTGAAGGTCACAGAGACACCAGCGCCTGTTCTGCATCGAGACTGCCTGAGTCTGTCACAGATGATTGATCACTGGTCACTGCTGCAGATTCCGATCAACCTGATGATCTCGCTGCCAAAGATGAAGTTTCGAGGACATTCACACGCGCCACTCCCGGAATTCCAGGCACAGTGGCTGCGTCAGGTACTGCTGATGTGTCTGTCGAAAGAACGAGTGACCGGCATTTACTGTGACGGCTGGGCTGTGGATTCTGCAGATTCCAATACGGATCTGATTTCACACAGTGGCCAGCCCACTCCTGCACTTCAGGTGCTGCACGAGTTGTGTGGTGAATACTGCTCCTGAGAAGTGCGGGCGGACGCTCTGTCGGCTCGGCAGGTGCATCACCCTCCCGATTTCAAGCTGCCGTCAGAGAGTTGTTCGATTACATGGCTATCTGTTTTCAGCGCTGGTCAGATGCCTGACCACCCACGCCGAAGCAGCCATTGCGAAAGCGGCCGTCATGAAGGTCGCTGTTCCGTAAATGATCCGCCGCTTCTCACACGCGTGCGGCGAATCTTCACGGTGCGGACAGATGCACTGAAAACCCTTGTCGCGATCCCATTCTGGTACTTCTGGCTCGCGAACCAGTTCTTCAGAATAGACGACGGGGATGCCAGCATCACCGTCTTGACCGATGCCTCGCTTCGAAAGTTCCTTTCTGAGGATACGGGCGAGAGGATCGACTTTGGACCGTGACAGATCGTCGACTCGCACCTGTGTTGGATCCATGCGAGCGCCGGCCCCCGTGATGCTGATGACCGGTATTCCCGCGCGAACACAGGTTTCAAGCAGCAGTACCTTCGAAGTGACATTGTCGATGGCATCGACAACAAAATCCGGCCGAGGTGTCAGGATGGCGTCTGCGGTGGACGCGTCGAAAAATGCCTGCACAGGATCCACCCAGGCTTCCGGATGAATCGCCTGAACTCGCGCGGCCAGAAGCTGAGCCTTTGACTGGCCGACAGTCGCAGGGAATGCCTGGATCTGACGGTTCACGTTCGTCAGACACACATCATCAAAATCCACCAGTGTCATCCGTCCAATCGCAGACCTCGCAAGTGCTTCCGCGACGTAACCTCCGACACCGCCGAGGCCGATGATTGTCACGTGCGATGACAGAAGCTTTCGAATTCCGCTATCACCGACGAGACGCACAAAGCGATCCCAGCGGCGATGAATCCGATCCACTGGCGGAGGCAATTCTGTCGGTCGTTGAGTCAGCGTTGGCGCGGATTCCCAGGCGCGATCTTTCATCTGCCGCGGCAACCCGGCTTCGATTTCGGGCAGAGCCGAACCGTGCTGATGGTCACAGGACTGGCTGCCGTGACAGCAGTCACCGGCCTCACCAGACGAATGCGAATGTTCAGAATGACAGTCGGTACCCAAATCAGTCACGTTCAAACCCAATCCCATCAAGAAACTCACCAGAACCGATTTTCGGCCACGGTCTACTCGCATCGTAACGTGCCAGCAAAGCGATTCGAATCATCTTCTGCTCGAATCCCTCCGAAGGGACAGTCCACAGTTCATCGATGTAGTGGAACTCACCAGAGTTCCCATCGTCGACGCTCGCCAGAGTTCCCATCATCGACGCTCGCCAGAGTTCCCATCATCGACGATCGTTTTGGGATCTCTGGCGAGATCCACTACAGGATTTTGCACGGGGTTGTCGGTTCGTTGTGATTTCGCGGGAACTCGACCACAATTCCGCCTCCAGCAAAACGGACCGGTCCCGGTAGATTCAGTCAGCGGAAAAGTTGCGGAATCTTCCTCCGGCCGAATGCGTTCTTAAACCTGACTGACGTTGACGGTGGAATTTCCTATGGATCTGGAACTCAAGGGCAAGGTGGCAATCGTTACTGGTGGTTCAAAGGGCATTGGCCTGGGAATCGTGCGCCGGTTGCTGGCCGAAGGCGCACACGTCGTCAACGTCAATCGAAGTGAATCGGAAGGACTTCAATTGCAGCGCGATGCCGCTGCGGCTGGTCAGCAATGCCTGTTCGTTCAGGGCGATCTGTCGGACACCACATCCTGCCATCGAGCCGTTGAGAAGACTCTGGAAGCGTTTGGTCGGATTGACATCCTGGTCAACAACGCCGGTGTCAATGATGGCGTGGGACTTGATGCGGGCGTGGAGGCGTTTCTCGGGTCGCTGCAGAGAAATCTGGTTCACTATTACGCAATGGCCCATTACGCGCTGACTGCCCTGAAGAAAAGTCGGGGGGTCATCATCAACATCGGGTCAAAAGTCTGTGAGACCGGGCAGGGCGGAACGTCGGGCTACGCAGCTTCGAAAGGAGCCATCAACGGGCTGACTCGCGAATGGGCCGTTGATCTTGCTCCGCATGGTGTTCGAGTGAACGCGGTCTTGCCTGCGGAAACATGGACTCCGCTGTATGAAAAGTGTCTCGCTGCCATGCCGGATCCTGCGGCTGCCAAAGCGGACCTCGAGCAACTGATTCCACTGGGCCGCCGCTTTACAACCATCGAGGAGCTTGCCGATATGGCTGTGTTCCTCGCCTCACCCAGGTCCAGCCACACGACCGGCCAGATCATTTTTGTTGACGGCGGATATACTCACCTGGACCGCAAATGCACCGTTCGCGACGTCTCGTCCTTTGGCGCCGCAGCGAATTCGTGACCCTCAGAGATTCGTAACCTCCAAAGTAGTGGAACTCGCCAGAGTTCCTTCTCCCAAATTCATGCCGTTGAACTCGACCGAGTTCCCTCCTCGCATCGTCATGTCGCGGGATCTCTGGCGAGATCCACTACGATTGGGGGATCGGCAGACAGGTCTGGCGAATTCCACTCCGGCGATCGTTGCCGCCAGCATTTGAACGAATTGGTCAGGCAGATTGGTGTACATATGCCGCCCGCCACTTTGGCCAAATCACTGTTGAACGGGAAATGAGGCTGAAAAATCGCCGGTGATAGACTACTCTTTAGACAGCAACGCCTGAGGACCGACGAAAGAGGTACAGCGTTCTCAAATCCCACCTGCTCCTGATCTTACGATCTCCTGCCGTTTTCATTGATGTCGAGGTTCCTATGATTCGCCGACCACTTCACCGACGAACAGTCCTTCGAGGGTTCGGAGCAGGGCTTGCGCTGCCGTTTCTGGAAGCGATGCTGCCGGCTCGCGCGATGGCCGCGGCTGCGGACACTGCTCCTGTGCGCATGGCGTGTTTGTTTTTCGCAAACGGCGCGATCATGGACAAGTGGCGAGTCAGTGGTGAAGGCTCCGACTTTCAACTGTCACCAACGCTCGAACCGCTGAAGAATGTGAAAGACAAGATCCTCGTCATTGATGGACTCGCGCAGCATCATGCTCGAGCCAACGGCGACGGAGCCGGCGACCACGCTCGCAACGCCAGTGCCTACCTGACGGGTGCTCAGCCGCGAAAGACGTCTGGTGCTGACATCAGTGTTGGCCAGTCGATTGATCAGGCGGTCGCCGAACGTATTGGCTCGAAGACCCGACTTCCATCACTGGAACTCGGCGTCGACCGGGGACGTAATGCCGGCAGCTGCGACTCCGGCTACAGCTGTGCATATTCATCCAACATTTCATGGAAGTCAGCAACGACTCCGTGTTCCAAGGAAGTGAATCCTCGAGCAGCGTTCGAACGCATCTTCGGAAACCCGGAGAAGGCGGCCGACATGGAGCGTCGTCGAAAGAACCGGGCAAGCATTCTGGACTTCGTCGGAGAAGATGCGAAACGCATTCAGCCATCACTGAGCGGTGCAGACCGCCAGAAGCTGGATGAATATTTCTCAAGCCTTCGCGATGTTGAAGTTCGCGTGAAGCGAGCCGGAGAAGGTCCGAAGGAGGTTCCTGAACTGAATCTGCCGGAAGGTGTTCCGCCGGAACTGAAGGAACACATTCACCTCATGTTCGACATTCTGACACTGGCCTTCCAGACGGATTCGACTCGCATTGCATCATTCATGCTGGCCGATGCCGGAAGCAATCGAACCTATCCGGAAGTCGAAGTGCGTGATGGTCACCATGAGCTGTCACACCACCAGAAGGATGCCGAGAAGATGGAGAAGATCTCCCGCATCGACCGGTACCTTGCCGAACGATTCGCTTACTTCCTGGAGAAGCTGAATGGCATCCAGGAAGGGGAGCGAACCTTGCTCGACAACAGCATGATTCTGTACGGCAGCGCAATCTCCGACGGAAACCGACACAACCATGATGATCTTCCGATTGTGCTGGCCGGTGGCGGTGGCGGAACGATTCGCACCGGACGATACCTGAAGTATCAGCAGGAAACTCCGCTGAACAACCTGTTTGTCTCGATGGCCCACCGCATGGGAGCCAACCTTGATTCCATCGGCGACAGCAAGGGCGATTTGAAAGAGCTGAGTTAGCGTCGGACTGTCACACTGTCTTTCATGAGACAGCGCCCTCTTGCTTTGCTTGCGCGAGGGGATGGCTACACTCTGGGTTCCACGCTTTGTCCACCGCCCGGAGATGTCCATGGTCCATCCTGCAAATTCCCCCGCATCGCAGTCGCACGAAGGACATGAATCAGACCACGGCGACCTTCCTGCCTGGGGCATCAACGACCTTCCAGAGCCTTTACCGATGTCGTTCGGGAACATCATCCGAACCATCGGACCAGGAGCCATTTTGCTGGCCGGTTCAATCGGCGGTGGCGAATGGATCGTTGGCCCGCTCGCGACGGTGAAGCATGGGACGGGGATCCTGTGGGTTGCGACTCTTGGCATTTTCCTTCAGATGATCTTCAACCTGGAGGCCATTCGTTACACACTCTACTGTGGTGAACCCGTTGTGACGGGCATCATGCGGCTTCATCCAGGTTCAAAGTTCTGGGGTCTGTTCTACGTCATCGTTGGATTTGCTCAGCTGGCGACGCCTGCAATGGCGATGAGTTGCGCAAATGTGCTGCTGACCGCTGCGACCGGGCGACTTCCCGATGGGTCCGGGGGAGATCGATTTCCCCTGATGTGGATTTCCTGGGGCGTGCTGCTTCTGACGGTGATTCTGCTGCAGTCCGGGAAGTCGATTGAAAAAGTTCTTGAGCGACTCTCGTGGGGCATGGTCATCTTCATTTTTTTGTTCCTCATCACTGCCAACGTTTTGTTCGTTCCACTCGCAACATCGTGGAAAACGCTAAAGGGATTCTTCACGCCGCTGGTGTTGCTCACTGAGATCCAGCTGACATCGTGGAGTGCATGGAAGGAAGCACTTACCAATGGGCTCATTCCTTCCAACATGAACTGGGCTTTGCTGGGAGTCTTTGCCGCAACAGCAGGATCGGGCGGTCTTGGAAACCTTGCCATCTCCAACTGGACGCGTGACAAGGGGCTGGGCATGGGACGCCACATGGGATCCATCGGCAGTGCATTGGCGGGCATTGATTCGGAGCAGCAGGAAGTGCGTCCAGTCGGAATCAGGTTTCTTCCTACCGTCGACAATCTGCGTCGCTGGCGGCTCTGGTGGACATATAGCCTGATGGACCAGTCAATTCTCTGGGCGATTGGCTGCGTCGCCGGGATGTATCTGAACGTGAATCTGGCGCAGGCGATCGTCACCCCGGGAAATATTCCTCCGGACAATGCCGCTGGTGCATTTCAGGCAGCCTATATGGCGGAAAAACTGTGGAGCGGCTTTTGGGTACTTGCCCTGGTAAACGGATTTTGGATTTTGTTCTCCACGCAACTCGGAAACACAGATTGTTTGACCCGAGTGTCGGCTGACGTGCTTTGGGCCGGATTCCCCCGACTTCGTTCAACTCAAGCAAGCCGGATTTATCTTTGCCTGCTCGTAACATTGTCTGTTTGGGGAGTGGGCATTTTGGCCATCGGTAAGTCAGCGTTTGATCTGTTCCAATACCTCGGTCTGATCGCGAACCCGATTCTGGCGATTGGGGCGTTCCAGATCCTGCGAGTCAATACTCGATTTTTGCCCAAACAAATCCAGCCACCACTATGGCGACGCGCATGCCTTGTGATCTGCGGTGTCGTTTACGGAGTGCTTGCAGTTGTTTCCATCTACCACAAGATCTTTGCGGGCTGATCCGGTCAGGCAGTGCGAGCCGCAGGAATGGCCATCTATGCCGCGTGATAAAGTTTGAGTCGGCACTCCCAGTTGCACCAGCGCGCTACCAGGATGGTTCGTTGCCTGCGCACAGTTGGAACAACCCATGCCGCACCCCGACACCCCTCTCGTCAAGGAGAACATTCGTCGGAACACGATGGCAGCAGCAACAGCGACAATTGCCAGTACGGTGATGGACTGTCCATCCATTGAAGAAACTCCATGGGCGATTCAGGCGATCCGGAACCGTCAACGAAAATATTCGTGGTGATGCCGGACCAGTCTTCGCCTCGAAAATTGTACGCCGCGTGACGCCAAACGGCCATTTTTTGCAGCTTTTTGCGTGGAGTTCGCAGAAATCTGAAATTCCTGTGTAACATCTTCGAACCTTCTCCGGAATCCAGAGTACGGAGCAAGAGACTGGCAAAGAACTAAGGGAATTCATGGTTTTTCCAACGACTCGATGGACGCTGATTCGACAGGCGGCTGCGTCGCCCACGGATGAATCACGCACTGCCATGGAGGAATTGTGCCGCAGGTATCGGCCCCCGGTGCTGATGTTTATTCGGCGCCGGGTGATTCAGGCGGAACTGGCGGAAGACCTGACTCAGGAGTTCTTTGCGAGACTCATTCGAGGCGACCTGCTCCATCGAGCTGATCAGAACCGTGGGCAGTTTCGCAGTTTTCTTCTGCATGTTGTTCGTCAGTTTCTGCTCGACGATCGCGATCGCGAGATGGCTCAGAAACGCGGCGCTGGTCAGGTACCTCGTTCATTCAGTGATGACGGCGTGGACGAGCCTTCGGGTTCATCAAGTGCTGAGAATGAGTTTGATCTGGCATGGGCCAGAACTTTGCTGCAGCGATCCCTCGATCGTCTGGAGCAGGAATACTCTGATCAGCGTTCCCTGCTGTTTGAAACACTGAAAGACAGCCTCGACGGAGCAAAGCTCACCTCAGGTGCAGAACTGGCCGTTCGACTTGGCATGAATGAAGGAGCAATTCGAGTTGCCCTTCATCGCATGCGAACCCGGCTTGGCCAGCTGATCCGTGAAGAAGTGGCCGATACGGTTCCTTCCGGCTCCGACATTGATGAAGAAATTCGACTACTGCGAAAGACTCTGGAGCAGCGACGATGAGTGATTCAAACCCCAATGAACCGACACACCTGGTGGACAAGCTGAATCAGGCATCGCTCCTTGATCTGGCACTGGATCAGGAACCGGCGGGACCCCGGCGAGCGTATGCACTTCCGTCACGCGAAGACCTCGCACCGCTCTTCCCGGATTTTGAGATTCAGGATCTCCTGGGATTCGGAGGCATGGGATGTGTCTACAAAGCACGCCAGACGCGGCTTGACCGGGCTGTCGCAATCAAGATTCTGCCAAAGGAACTGGCTCGCGACGAACTGTTCGCCGAACGCTTTGCTCGTGAAGCGCGGGCGATGGCAAGACTGAACCATCCGAATATTGTGCGCGTCTACGATTTCGGTCAGGCAGGTGACGTTTGCTTTCTGATCATGGAGTTCATGGACGGGATGAACCTGCGTGAGCTGCTGAATGCCGGCAGTCTGCCGGCTGGCGAGGTTCTCAGGATCTTCGAACAGGTCTGCCTTGCTTTGGATTATGCTCATCGCGAAGGAATCGTTCACCGGGACATCAAGCCGGAGAACATCCTGTTTTCAAAGAGCGGCCATGCATCGCTCGCAGACTTTGGGCTTGCAAGACTGGCTATGGACTCTGGATGCGAAGTCTCGCTGACTCAAACCCGACAGGCCATGGGAACACTGAACTACATGGCGCCGGAACAGTGGGAGAATCCCAAGACAGTGGATCATCGCGCCGATATCTATGCACTTGGAATTTTGCTGTATGAACTTTTGACCGGACGAGTTCCACGCGGCAGCTTTCCTCCGGCCTCGGGCCTGTGCGGAAGTCCGGTCGCCATCGATGCGGTCATCAATAAGGCCCTGCAAGTGGACCCGGCACTTCGCTATCAGTCGGTACTGGAAATGGCACAGGCCATGAATGCAGAAGTGGCTTCGACTGCCACTGGCCCGGAACACTTTGGGACATTCACACGAATCGTGAACCTTGGAGGACTGGTGAGCCGCCCACGACCGGCAGCGGCAGCCTCGGGCCCACAGCCGAGACGGATTGATGAAAAAGGAACGGCTCGCAGCACCAACCTGAGCCTCTTTATCGCCTGCGTCACGTGCCTAGTCCTCTTTATGAACTGGAGCATTGCTCCTGAAGGAATCGCCTACGATGGGTGGTCACTCGCAATTCAGGTGGATGAAGTGGTCGTGCCCACCTGGCTCGTTTCCGTCGGAGCGATCGCGACGTTTGTCCTTCTGCGATGGCGCGAAGCGGTCCATCCGTTCCGCTCGCTGCTGTTCGCGAATGCCCTAAACTTCGCCTGCTTTCTGCAATTGGCCGCACTTGTAACGCGAGGTTGTCCGACAGTTTCAACATCCGGTTTACAGGTGCTCACCAAGTTGAACGTCATTCCATATCTTTTGCTCGGCATGTTCGTCCTCCAGCAGATTGAACTTGGCTGGAGAATGCTCGTCTTCGTGTTCTATCTCTTCTTCTCCTTCGATCAGACTTCCCGCCGGAAAGCATCACTCCGTTTTTCAGAGACGCCGAAAGAAAAGTCTGGTTCGGAAAAGAAGAAACCCGCTCCGGCCGCTCCGCAGGACACCACGTGTCTTCTGCACAAGGTTGTCAGGATGCTGCCTGCAGGGTTGGGCGATGACATTGAGGCAGAATCTCGATCATGGCATGCTCGATGTCGATGCGGCTGCGAACGATCCATCTGGGATCTTGGCGGCATCCGCTACAAGGCCGCTGGCGAACCACTTCGCTTTCTGTTTTGCCCCGCTTGTGGCCAACGCGGCTGGCACCGCGTGGTGAGGAAGGACAGCTATCCGAAAGATGTGGTGTAAAAACAGCCAGGGGTGAGAAAAGAAAAAGGGCGATGTGTTTCCACATCGCCCTTTTCTTGTGTGCCCCCGTAGCGAATTACGGAAGAATGACTGCGTCGATAATGTGAATCACGCCATTCGCACACTCGACGTCCGTCGCCACGATTGATGCACCATCAATCTTCGCACCCTTGTCAGTCGAGATCTTTGCAGTCTTGCCGTTCACGGTCTTCACTTCGCCAGCTGCAACAACATCCTTAGCCAGCAGCTTTCCTGGCACAACGTGGTAGGTCAGGATCGCGACCAGCTTATCCTTGTTCTCCGGCTTCAGCAGAGATTCCACTGTGCCCTCAGGCAGCTTCGCAAACGCTTCGTCGGTTGGAGCAAAAACCGTAAAAGGTCCTTCGCCTTTCAGAGTATCTACAAGACCTGCGGCTTTGACGGCAGCGACAAGAGTGTTGAACTTGCCGGCCTTCACTGCAGTATCAACAACGTCCGGAGACTTCGCTTCTTCACGAGGCAGAATGACCTGATCAATGACGTGAATCACGCCGTTGCTGCAGGAAATGTCGGTCTTCACCACGTTGGCGTTGTCGATTTTCACGCCCTTGTCATTCACAGTGACAGCGACTGACTGACCCTGCACCGTCTTTGCTTCCTTTACCTTTACCACATCGGCTGCCATCACTTTGCCCGGAACGACATGGTAGGTCAGAATTGCGACGAGCTTGTCTTTGTTCTCTGGCTTCAGGAGAGTCTCAACAGTGCCAGCAGGAAGTTTTGCAAATGCCTCGTCTGTTGGTGCGAACACCGTAAATGGTCCCTTGCCCTTCAGCGTGTCAACAAGGCCAGCGGCCTTCACCGCAGCAACCAAAGTCTTAAATGATCCAGCACTGACCGCAGTATCCACAATGTCAGAAGCCGCAACTGGCATTGACGTGTGAACAGGACGAGCATGCACGACAGTCACTGCACCGGAAGAACAAGTACGGCGAACCTGTCGACCGTGGCGATCTCCGAATGCAGCCGACGAGAGCAGTGAGAAACACAGAATCAGAGTCAGATTCTTCATGGACACAATCCTTGAATGTGAAGAGCAATGGCGCTCCCGACAGGCCGTAATGCGACCCTGAAAACGAGAGCGGGGGAATTGAGAGAGACGCCGTGACACGCGGTCGCCTCATCTCACCAAAATCAGACAGCCAGTAATCGTTGAGCCGTACCAGCATGCATGTGGCACTCACCAATAACGATCAGCCGTCTATGTCTAAACCTGCGGTAGAAGATTCGCGAATCGACTTCCTGTCTGCATCGTTGTATTCCTGTGGCATAAACTGGCCACTGGAAATGCAACATTCTTCATACAACGTTCTCACGCAGCTTCTGATGGACCTGCGAATTCCTGTCGACAGCCGCCAACCGTCCAAATCTACTGGTGTTTTGCACAGACCACCCTGGAAGGCTCTGGTCAAAGGCAAACCGAGCCGATACTATCCCCAGGGGAGATCATCGAGATCTCCGAATCGGCGATGGTGTCGCTGATCGGTAAACCTGAACGACATGGCCACAGCACTATCTCGATTTCAGTGGCTGGAGACTCCTGATGAATACGATTCAGACCCGTGTCAAAGAAGTTCGCGAGCGACAGCAGATGCAGTGGCTGTGGCAGTGCACAGCAAGCGGAATGCTGACCGGCGGAATTCTGGGTTGCGCAACGGCGATGCTGCGAGTCGCAACGCATGCGGGGTTTGGATGGTACTGGGTTCCCGTCAGTGTCTTCACTCCAGTCGCTGCTTCGATGGTTTATGCGTTCTCAAAATCAAAGTCAGAACAGTGTGCGGCACGACTGATTGATCATCAGTGTCAGTTGAAGGATCGTGTTCAAACCGCCCTTCAGTTTCTCGCTAGCCCTTCCGACGATTCTGTGCGTCGACTTCAGATTGAGGATACCGAAGCTCACCTGAACGCGATTGACGTGCAGAAGATTGCCCCTGTCTCTGAACCGCGCATGTGGCGATGGGGACTGGTTAGTTCTGTCGTGGCCATCTTCTTGATCTTTGTGGCGACTCCTGCAAAGCCGCTTCAGGCAAGCGAAGAAGGAAACGCCGTCGTTGCTGAGCAGGCCGATCGCGCGGCCGAGAGCCTGGCAGAGCTGGAGCAGTTTCAGAAGGAAGAAGCGGATCCGGAACTGGAAAAGCTGCTGAAGGCAATGAACAAAGAGCTGAAGGGCCTGAAGGAACATTCCGGCGACCCAAAAGAAGCACTCGCAAAGCTCTCCGCGATGGAAGCAGAACTTCAGGCAATGCAGCAGCAGCTGCAAGAACAATCCTCGGAAGCAACACTGAAGGAGATCGGCGAAGCTCTGTCACTTGCAGAATCCATGCAGTCGGCTGGCGACGCACTCTCAAAGGGCGATATGGAGAAGGCTGCTCAGGAGCTTGCAAAGCTTGAGGCACCAGAGATGGATCGCAAGACACAGAAGGCCGTGACAGAAAAACTCGATCAGGCTCAGAAGAATGCTGCCGCAAAGAAATCCAATGAGGCATTGAAAGATGCTGCTCAGAAAATGGCCGAAGGGGTGAGCACAGGAAACAAGAGCAAGTTCCAGGACGGGGTAAAGTCACTTGCTTCAGAGTGTAAGAAGCAGGGACAGAAGAAGAAGCTGGCTGATCTGCTGAAAAAGCAGTGTCAGTGTCTTGGTGAGTGCAAGTCTGAGTGCGAGAGCGAATGTCGGATGATGGCTCAGGGTAACAAGCCCGGTGGCAAAAAGGCGGGCAAAGGATCCGGTGGCAATCCTCAGGGCGAAAAGACCGCTCGCAACAAGACTCAGAAAGAAATGAAGCTGACCGGGACTGATTCCGGTCAGGGCGATTCAGAAACAGAAAATGAAACGGCTCCCGAGCAGACTCAGGAAGCAGTCCGCCAGTACCAGCAAAACGCGGACAAATACGAAGCACTCAGTGAATCAGCGCTGGAGTCTGAGTCGATTCCGCTGGGACATCGTCAGACCATTCGAAAGTACTTTGAACTGATCCGTCCGACCGGTTCCGAGATGGATGCCGTGAACGAGAAGTCTGAAGGTCAAAAGTAATTGCTTCGCCGGGTGAGTCGCTGAAGAGATTGGGGCCCGGTGATCCGGGCCAGAGCACTTGCGTGATCCCATGAACTTGCGTGATCGCAGGGCGTGCGACGGCGTGCGTGCTTGATACGTCAGCCGAATGAATGGCCTTCCTGAGGTCCGTTCTTCGTCAGCGTCAGGATTTCCGGACCTTCTTCTGTCATCAGAATTGTGTGCTCAAACTGCGCTGACAGCGCACCGTCTTTGGTGCGGACGGTCCACTTGTCCTTCTTATCGACTCGAGTTTCCCAGGTGCCAATATTCAGCATTGGCTCAATCGTGAAACAGGTTCCTGGCCGAAGGATATCGCGGTTGGAGTTCAACGATGGGAAATGGGGAACTCCAGGCTCCTGGTGAAAGTCGCGTCCAATACCGTGCCCCTGGTACTCCCGAACGACGGAGAAACCGCCCTTTGTGGCATACGCCTGAATCGCTCGACCGATTTCAGTGACCGTACATCCCGGCTTGCAGGCGCGGATCCCGATCCAGAGTGAGTCGAACGTCGTCTGCACCAGTCGGCGAGCCGCAGCGCTGACGTTACCAATCAGGAATGTTTCTGACTGGTCACCGTACCAGCCATTAACGATTGTCGTGATATCGACGTTGATGATATCGCCGTCTTTCAACGGACGAGTATTCGGGATGCCGTGGCAAACGACCTCGTTGACACTCGTGCAGATCGTCCGAGGATATCCTTTGTAGCCCAGACACGCAGGCGTGTGGCCATGCTGAATCGTGTAATCGTGGGCAAGCTTGTCCAGCTTGTCGGTGGAAACGCCTTCCACGACATGCGGCCGCAGATAGTCCATCAGTTGCGCGTTGAAACGCCCCGCGGCGCGAAGACCTTCGCGTTCTTCTTCGCTGAGATACAGCGGGATTGTTTTCTTTAGCGCTGACACGGGATATTCCAGTCTGGACAGGTCCTGATCCTGCATGAGTCCGCAGGGCGACGAAAGGATCGCGATTATTGCGCCGGATGCAATCAAGTCAATCGGGGCAGACATTTCCCGGCGAATTCGACCGGCAATCTCAGTTTCCGAACCTGACCTGCCACGGTCTTCTGCCCATTTCTGATCCAAAATGAGCCGTAATCCTGGCCATTACGAGGATCAGCCGGTCAGTGTTCCCTTGGAACTTGGGACTCCCGATTGCCGTGGATCGTTGCTGGTGGCCATTCGAAGTGACCGCGCGGCCGACTTGAAGATCCCCTCGGAGATATGGTGACTGTTCGTGCCGTGGTGAAGCAGCACATGAAAATTCATCAGGGCATTGGATGAAACGGCTGTCCAGAACTCCTGGACCAGCTCCGTATCGAACACGCCAATTTTCTCAGTGGGAAACTGCACCTTCCAGACAAACGCCACTCGGCCGCTGAGATCTACTGCTGTTGTTACCAGTGTCTCTTCCATTGGAAGCGTCATGTGACCGTACCGACAAATGCCCTTCTTATCCCCGATCGCCTGCAACAGGCAGCGTCCGAGACAGATGCCAACGTCTTCCACGGTGTGATGATGGTCGACGTGCAGATCCCCGCTGGCCTGGACTTTCAGGTCGAACAGGGAGTGCTTGGCAAGCAGCGTGAGCATGTGGTCAAAGAAACCAATCCCCGTAGCAATCTCGGCAATTCCGCTGCCGTCCAGATTCAACGACAGTTCGATCTGTGTCTCTGCCGTGTTGCGTGTGATCGATGCCGTTCTCGACATGCGGGTTGTTACCTTGAGCAATCGTATGGGGGTTGCTGGTCGAGGAAGAGCAGTCAGCTGCCGAAAGGAGCCGCCATCAGATTTCTGACGCAGCTGCAAACAGAGTTGCACGATCCCTCTCCGGGATTATTCCACACGGCACTGAAAACATGAATGCGCGGAGCAGCGTGAGAACCCGAAATGGGTGTTCCGGCCCGAATTGTTAGTCAAAATCCGAATAACCTGACTCGGTCCCTCATCAGACGAGGAGATCCGGACGGCCATTCATCCGCATTCTCAAGGCTGAACTCCGGCTGCGATGCTCAGGACACGGCCGAGCCCTCGCGGTTCCATTGAGTGTGTCGATTTCGAAAAAGACAATTGGAAAGTGCCACTGCCGGACGGTCACTGTAAACTACGCACGAGTTTTCGACTGAATGGACCAACTTCCCCCCGCGACATTGCAATGCTCTTGCTGGCTCAGCTTTCCGCCCCTCCGATCGTCTTCTGCGCTGCAGCTGCCAGTCTGGTTCTGCTGGCATGGCAGATGATCCGCATTCGAAGAGAGATCGACGGGCTGGTCGTTCTGTACTCGTGGAACTGGGCCCTGGTCGCACTCATCGGACAAGTGGCCTGCCTGATCGCCATGTCGGTGGAAGGTTCACAACTTTCATCCGGCTGGGTATCAGCATTTCAGTATCTGAGCAGCATTCTTCTTTTGACTCCGCAGGTTTGTACGCTTGGTGCACGAAAGCCGGGAGCGGGACCGTGGCAGTGGTTTGTTGTCCTGCCGCTGATCTTCGTACTGTTCTGGCCCGGACTGTCGCAGGTTGTGAACAGCCACGGAAAAGAGACGATTCAGCTCAGCGGCCCCGCGATTGCCGGCTTCTGTCTTGTCACTGTGATGAGTGCCGCACCCGGAATGGGAACTGCCGCCACAGCCCCGGCCCTGGCGCATCTCGTCGCCGTGCTTTGTTGCGTCTGGCCCTGTCTGAGTCCTTCGTTTCACTGGATGCCACTGTTGACACCGTTCATTCTTCTCTGGGCATCTCGCATGCTACTGCACGAACTGCAAAGGCCGCTGGTAACACTGCCTGAAGGGGCTGCACTTCACCGAAGAATGAATGACGTCTGGCTGCGATTTCAGACCTGCTATGGACTCATCTGGGCACGCCGAATTCAGGATCGCATGGCGCAGTTTCAGCGATCCGAACACTGGACGGTCACACTGGACATTGATGGTTTCCGCGCCATCAACGGAGGTGCGGAGATCAGTGATACAGAACTGCAGAAGCCGCTTGAGTCGTTTCGATGGACACTCGGACGATTTGCCTCTCCCGAGTGGCTCGATAAACACCTTGGCACTGACGCTTCTCAATAAACGGCATCTGGGGCTGCGTTCAAATGGATCGTCACTCCTTTGCGACAGACATGATGCCGGATTTCGTCCCGAGCTGAATGTCATCCTGATGTGAGGATCGCCTTCTGCGAGTTCCGTTTCGTAATGAGTTTACTGCGCCGCGGCAGGTGCTTCCTTCAGTCGTTCCTGGCCCAGCAGTTCGTAGTATCGCTGGACCATCGAATCAAACTCTTCAGGGACTGGTTCCCTATCGATTGGCACCATGGCTCGATCCGATTTCATCTTCTGAAGATCTTCCGCAATTCTCTGCTGAAGCGACTGAAGTTCGCCGAGCAGCTGTGACTTCACGAGATCCCATTGAGGTTCCGTGCCGTGCCGCTTGAACTCTGACCGAATCGCTCGAGCCCTGTCTCGCACCTGAGCAACTCGATTGCGCAGTTCCGGATCATCGAGCATCTCTTCGACATCGCGCAACTGGTCCGACCACTGACCAAACTCATTGCCGGTGAGTGGCTGTCCTGGAGTATTGTTGGCACCTAAACCGCCGTTACTTTCACGGCCACCATTCATCAATGCAGACCGCTGCTGACCGTTCTGTTGCTGACCGTTCTGTTGCTGACCGTTCTGTTGCTGGCCGTTCTGCTGCTGGCCGCTCTGTTGCTGTCCGCTCTGTTGCTGTCCGCTCTGTTGCTGGCCGCTCTGTTGCTGGCCGTTCTGTTGCTGGCCGTTCTGTTGCTGTCCGTTCTGTTGCTGGCCGTCCTGTTGCTGCCCGTTCTGCTGCTGCCCGTTCTGCTGCTGCCCGTTCTGCTGCTGCCCGTTCTGTTGCTGCCCGTTCTGTTGCTGTCCGTTCTGTTGCTGTCCGTTCTGTTGCTGTCCGTCCTGTTGCTGCCCGTTCTGCTGCTGTCCGTTCTGCTGCTGCCCGTTCTGTTGCTGCCCGTTCTGCTGTTGCCCGTTCTGCTGTTGCCCGTTCTGCTGTTGCCCGTTCTGCTGCTGTCCGTTCTGTTGCTGTCCGTTCTGCTGCTGTCCGTTCTGCTGCTGCCCGTTCTGCTGTTGCCAGTTCTGCTGTTGCCCGTTCTGCTGCTGTCCGTTCTGTTGCTGACCGTTCTGCTGCTGACCGTTCTGTGGCTCACCAGTGGCATTTCGAACTTCGTTTGCCAGCTGCTCGGTGACTCCCTCAAGTTGTTCCTGAGCGCGACGGAGGGACTCTGCCTCACTCCCAACGACCGCATCGGCAGCCTTCTCAATTCCCTCTTTCAGACGCTCAATCCCTTTCCGAGCCTGTTGTTCGGCTTCCTGAGTTTGCGGCCACAATCCCCGGCCCGCCAACATCTCTGCCGCCTCGAGTGCTTCTTCAGGCTTGGTGTCTTTCAGGTCACGAACAGCATCGTACAGACGGCTTGAAAGCAGCGGTTCTGTCTGCTCCGCCTGTTCGATCAGCTTCTTTGAGTCATCCACGATCTGGTTCAGTCGATCCTGCTGTTCCTGGAGCTTCTGTTCAATATCTTCCTTTTTTCGTTCCGATCGGAGCGAAGGACTCTTCGACTTTGAATCACTGGCGTCATTCTCTCCTGCCAGTTCGCGAGCAATCTTTTCCTGTTGCTCTGCCAGTTCCCGCGCTTCATCGCGCAAATCCCGCGCCGCTTCATCAAATCGGTTCGACGTCTGATTTCGGAAGTCCTCTTTCAGGTCATCGAACTGCCGCTCGGCTCTCGTTCCTTCCGAAATGGCCTCTGCCAGACGGCCTTCATCCATTGCACGAGAAGCCTCCTGGACATTATTCCTCGCCTCCTGAATCTCCTGCTGGAGTTGCTCTCGATCTGCAGACCGGGACTCCTGGGATTCCTGCGATTGCTGGGACTCCTGAGACTGCTGCATGCGTTCGGCAACATCATCTGTGTCTCGCAACAGGTCGCGCTGTTCTTCCCGAAGTCGCTTCAGCTCACGTTCAATCTCTTCCTTTTCCTTATCGGTCTGAGCAGCTCGCAGTTCAGATTCCAGCTGCTTCAGCCGTTCGTTCATCATTTGCTGGCGGCGTGCAAGTTCTTTGAGTCGGTTCAGGATCTGAAGCTCTTCCCGTTGAGCAGAATTTGCTTCCTGCTGCTGCTGAGCCTGTCGTTCGGATTCGTAGCGATTGCGTTCATTGTCAAGCTCCAGCTGCTGAAGCTGTTGTTGAGCAGACGCGCTGCCACCTCCCCCACCGCCGCCGCCTCCACCCTGCTGCTGACGCTGAACGTTATATTCTGCTTCTCGCATGCGATACAGCGCGGCGAGGATGCGGCTCTCTGTGGTCATCGCATTGCGAAGTGTCGTCCCCGCTTTGCCATCACGAACTTCCTGCAGCTGGTTTTGAGCCTGAGTCATCAAGTCTGCAGCGGCTGTGGCGAGCGCCTGGATTTCCGGCGTGACTTCTCGTTCTTCCAGTGAACTTTGAAGCTGCTGGATCAGCTGCCCCTGCGACTCCGCAATCACGCCGACATCTTCGCTAAACGTTCCCGCATCGCGTTTGATGGCTTCCGTCTGGAGCGTGTTCCAGGTGGCTGACAGAATTTCTTTCTGGACTTTCAGAAGCTCATCCGCCGCTCCACCCTGCTGTTGTTGCTGCTGTTGCTGCTGCTGACGTTGTTGTTGCTGCTGTTGTCCCTGTTGCTGACGTTCGCGGAAAATTTCTTCAAACCTTCGGACCTCCGCAAACATCAAATCGCTGTAGGTCGTTCGGACCGTCCCGTCAGACGCATGGTCTTTGGCCCAGTAACTGTAGGTGACCAGATCGTCAGGAGCGGCATTCAGACTTTCCAGCTGTATCTGGCCGGAGATCGTTGCCGCCGTTTCATTCTGAACATGCTCTGCTGCCGCCGCGACTGCTTCTGAACCTGCCGGTGCCGGAGACGGAGACGGTGCCGGAGACGGGGCTGCAGCCGAAGCGACTTTGGTGCTGACCGTGGTCGGATCACTACCGGACAAGGAATATTCAATTCCGTAGTCCAGCAGCCCAAAATCGTCCTTCGCACTGGCTTCAACCAGAAACTCTTCGAGGGACGACACGTTCACATCGCGCCCCGGAAATGTTGGCTTGATGACCGGAGGCTGATTGCGTGTCACCTTGACAGTGAGTGTCTCTTCATCCGCAGCCGTTCGACCTTCCGCGTCTGTCAGATGGATCGTCCAGCTGTGATTGGCGGTCACTATCTGTTGCGACTCCACCACCGTTGGGTCTGACGGAGACACGGCGAGCGGAATCGCAGACTCGTTCTCCGAGCGAAGCTCCGCCTGCACACCCGGCCTGTTCAGCTGAAAGCGAAACAGGACCGACGATCCTTCGGTGACAGTGATTCTCGCAATATCCTCAACTGTTTCTTCGGATTTCCGAGTCCACGCGGGAGGCGTGACGGTCGCGTCGATCTGTTCCAGACGAGGACGTACAAAGGTCTTCACCAGAAAGTCCGCAGATCGCGAAGGCTTCGCCGCTGCAGCTTCTTCGGATTCAAGGTAGAGAACTCGGTACGTTCCATCGGATGTGATCTCTTCCATCCTCGCTGCGAACACACCCGCATCGACTGTTTCGGTCATCGACAACTGACGAACCTGCTTCTGTGTATCCTCAAATTCGAGCACCACCTTTTGAGGCACAGTGCCTGGGAACTTGGCCACAACAGTCAGCGCCGTACCCAATTCAATTTCCGTATTGCCAGGCTCGATCACCAGTTCGGTCACGGGCGGCTTCTTCTGCAAATCTGCTTCCGCTTTCGCAGCCTCGATGTCAGCATTTGGCGTAGTTCGAATGTAACGGCTGGCTGCAGTGACGCTGGAAGCCATCAACAGGAAGGTCAGAAAACTCAGAACCGTCCAGCCGGCAATCTGGCGACCAGGAACCGCCGCCGACCAGTCTCGCTGTCTCGCGAGCTTTTCTGCATCCATCACCGCCATGCCGGCCAGCACGGACGATTGCTTCGCAGGGCTTTGCATGACTTCGACAGCCGTCAACACGGCATCGTTGACTTCGCTGTCGGCCTGCTCAATCAGGCGAGCCGCTTCATTCAGGGAAGGTCTTCGCGCCAGAATTCGGGCCAGGCTGATCCCCAGCAGTGTCGAAATCAGAACCACCGGAACCTCGGGACCGATCCGTCCTTCCCGCCGAGGCAGATACAGAGTGATCGCGATGGCCGGGACCAGCAACAGCAACCAAACCAACGTTTGACGCCGGAGAATTCGGACTTTCTGAAGTCGCTGGCTAACTGCCTGAAGCTTCCGTTCCAGAAACAAACCGGACATCGCTCGACTCCAATATCGAGGTTCGAGTTTCAAGTTTCGCAGATCAAATCAATGCCGGCATTCGTCCGATCCATGCGCCCTGCAGGGGAGCGAGGTTCTCGCTGTGAATGCGGAACAGCAGACGTTGGTTGGGCTACATCTGCTGCTGGAATCGTGTGCAAGTCACGATCCGTCAGGCCGGGCCGCATTTTCCACGGATTTCGCTCATAAATGCAAGTGACAATTGCGGTTAAACGCTCCCGTGGGTCGAACCTGCCTCCTGGCAATGCGCGGCTGACGCTGGGTGACTGTCATAGGCTTGCACCAGTGTGGGCGGCGCCGTTACGGCCTGTTGAAAAAGGGGAGTGACGCTCTTTCCGAGCCGCTGAAGTGCTAGGCCCCGGCATGATTGAGTCGTGAGCAGTTGAGGACAACTGCTCTACACTGGGCGAGCGGCAGGCAGTTGAGGACAGCAGCCTTACACTGGCAAAAAAAAAGAAGCGACCAGAGTGATCTGATCGCTTCCGAGGTTTCAGAGGTGAGGCGGGCCATGACTCACTTCATTCACCGGATTTCCAATAAAGCAACCCGTGTGCCGAATTGGCGAACATTCAAAAAACGCTCAAAAGACGGCGAAATTTCTGTGATTTGCCCCATCCCGAGTCGCTGGCCCACACGGCTTTTTGCCACATCGCGCCGAATACTGCAGCGGTGATCAATTCTGCCTGTCGCAATTCAAAACAGGGGGAGCCTCCGGCCACACGGATTACTTCGAAGCGACTTTCTCGCAGAACCACCCCGAAGACTATGGTGTCACGACGTTTTGACAACACCAGAGTTCCTATCATTCACGAAAGCCGTGGGGTCTCCGGGAAGCTGCGGGATCTCTGGCGAGATCCACTACACTCGCCGATGGGAAGTTGGCACTGATTCTGTGTAATCCTGGTCAAACCTCGCTATCGTTCGCTCCCTTCCACAACGTGTACCAACGCTACTACGCGAAGCCTGAATTGACCATGCGACAATCGACCGGAATCGAACAACTGGACGAAGCCCTGGGAGGCGGATTGCTGCCAGGGACACTGACCGTTGTGATGGGCGCGACGGGAATCGGCAAGACTCAGCTGGGGCTCAGCTATTGTCAGGCGGGACTTGCTCAGGAAGGGCAGCGAGGAATCATTTTCGATCTGACGACTCGGGGAGACAGCCAGAACCAGTCGGAATATGCGAAGAGGATGTTTGGCTGGCAGATGGCAGAACGCACCTTCGTCGACCACTTTGATCCCGCATCGGTTTGGGATGCGGGTCAGGTCCGTTCCGATTATCTGCACGTGTTTACTCGCGGAGGTCGTCGAGTCACCATTGGTGACATGCAGCCGGAAGAGTGGCAGGAATTCAAAGCCGATCTGATGCGTCGTCTGGATCAGACGATCGCGTTCTTTTACGGAAACTTCGTCCATGGGGTTCGACGCTGTGTCATCGATGGCGTCGAACCAACGAATCAGGATTCGGATTCGTTCCAGTTTCACCTCTTCGACTATGTCTATCATCAGGTCCTGCGAAAAGACCATGACTGGCTGGCACGCGACCTGTTTCGAGTTCACTTTCGTGCTCAGGAACCCACGATCAATGCTCACGCCTACAACTGCCGTGACATTGGCGGACTCTTCCTTTACACCAGTCATGAAGTCATGCTGGATGACCTCATTGCCCGCCCAATTCGGTCTGGCGACATTCTGTCGAACGCCAACACAATCATCATGATGGGAAAGACTCGAAACGGGACAAAGATCGGGCGAGCACTCTACGTTGCGAAGCACAGAGGCAGCGCGTGCTCCGAAGAGATCATGCCGTATCAAATCACCGAGCAGGGAATCAGTTTTCTATGAAGGTACTTTCTGGGATCCAGCCAACCGGACGATTTCACTGGGGCAACTACTTCGGCGCTATTCGTCAGTACATTGCTCTGCAGGGCAACGAGCAGTCGTTTTATTTCATCGCGGATCTTCATGCACTGACAACAGTACGTGAGCCGGCAGTGCTGAAACAGAACGTGGCCGACGCGGCTCTGGACCTGCTGGCTCTGGGGCTGGAGCCATCGAAGGCGACGTTGTTTCGGCAATCTGATGTTCCGGAAGTCACGGAACTCACATGGCTGCTCATGACGATTACTCAGATGCATCTGCTTGAGAAGTGTCATGCCTACAAGGACAAGAAAGCAAAGGGCATTGCCGCCGACGCAGGACTGTTCACGTATCCTGTTCTGATGGCCGCCGACATTCTTGGCTACGACAGTACTCACGTGCCTGTTGGAGCTGATCAGATTCAGCACATCGAAGTGACACGCGATCTGGCTCAGCGATTCAATCAGCTCTACGGTGAATCACTCGTCCTGCCGGAACCCTACGTTTTGGACGACTCCGCCAAGGTCCCGGGAACTGACGGCGAAAAGATGTCGAAGAGCTACAACAACACAATCCCGATCTTCGAAACTCCCAAGAAGCTTCGAAAGCTGATCATGTCGATCCAAACCGATTCGACGCCGATGGAAGCTCCGAAGAATCCGGACACCTGTGCCGTGTTTCAGCTCTACAAATTGTTTGGTACTGCGGAACAGCAGCAGGAACTGGCGGCACGCTATCGGGCAGGTGGAATGGGCTACGGCTCAGCGAAGGAGACGCTGTACGAAGCTGCAATGCAGCACTTCGGCACAGCCTTTGAACGCCGCGCGGATCTGGAGAAACGTCCTTCCGATGTCGAAGACATTTTGACTCAGGGCGCCCGAGCCGCCCGCGCCAAATGTCAACAGGTCGTCGCCCGAGTCCGCGAGGCGTGCGGGTTGGCGGCGAAACCGGTGTAAAGGCTAGGGTTCTCAGTACGAACCAATTTCATGCTGTAAGTGGCAATACCGGAAGGCGGAGTGGCCAGAATCATCACACATTGACCGTGGGAGTGAACAATGGCTGACCTGGAGCTGTATCCGAAGTGTGTCATGCGATCGCTTCGACAGCACGTCTTTCTCTTTTGGTTTGCAATTGTCACTACCTCATGCGGCCTGGTCAGTGAAGTGCCAGCGCAGCCTGCGCTGGAGTTCGCCTACACGACGAAACTGGCCGACGGCGAGATTGGGATCTTTCTGCATTCCGAGCAAGGTGAACGAAGACTTACGACCGATCTCAAAGTCGCAGAAGCACCAACATGGTCACCCGATGGTCGGCACATTGCCTTTCAGGCCAGAGTAAATGACAACTGGGACATCTATCGCATGGATGTTGAGACCGGAGCAACAACAAGGCTGACCGATGCAATTTCCAGAAGAGACATGCAGCCTTCATGGTCCGCAGACGGTACGACGATCGCCTTTCAGTCGGATCGGGGCAAGACTCAGAACATCTGGCTCATGGACGCAAACGGCGCTCATCTTCGCGAATTTCCGATCAAGGTCGAAGGTCCACGATCAGTCGCATGGCTGTCAGATTCAAACCGAGTGCTCTTTGCTGCAAGTCCACGAATTCTGGAAGCAAAAGCGGCCGAGGATGTGCTGGACTTCCGATTTGAACTGTTCTCTTCCACAGCCGAAGGCAACGAAATCAAGCGGCTCATGAAGGACTCGCCACCAATCTCAACTTTCGCTGCTTCCGTGGATGGTCAGCACATTGCGGTTGGTCTTCAGGAGCGAGATTCAGACGCCATAGAAATCGCGATCCATGTCATGGACTCTACGGGCAACGAATTCCGCAAACTGGCCAACCCTCACGGGCAGAACCTGTGTCCATCCTGGCTGCCTGACGCCAGCGGCGTCATTTTTCACAACATCCCAAAACCAGGTGTCGGTTCAAGACCGCGCATCATCTGGGCTTCGATCGACGGCAAGTCAGCCGCCGAAATTCCGGTAACCCCCACTGGCGGCTACTTCCCCGCGATCCGCCCGAAGCGTCGTGACTGATGGTCAAAGCGGGAAACGCATCATGTGATGTGGTTCTGTCTCTGTGGTCCGCAGTGGTCTGACCGAAAGGGATGGCAGTAAATCGCAATTCACCTGACGGCTTGCGCCACTCCACTAGTTCCTGACTGCCGCCTTTTCGTTCCGCCAGCACACTTGACTCACAAAATGCACTGAGCAGAATCAGGCCGTCTTTTCGGAGGAAACGCGGATGATTCGCCTGATGGGGTTATTGGCAACAGCTTGCTCAGCGATTGCAGCGATGGTCGTCGGAGCGCAAGCGTCGAGTGACGACGATTCGGCTGCAAAGTACGACCATTCCAAAGTGAATGTCGTTCACCGCGATGGCGGCGAGCATCCGATCAGGTCAAAAGAAGACCTTGCGCTTCGGCGGACTCACACACTGCAGGGAATGCAGGAGGCGATGGGAGAATTGCCGCCGGCTGAACGGAAATGTCCGCTGGACGTCAAGGTCGAAAGCGAGTCGGAAGCTGACGATGTTGTAATCCGAAAAATCACGTTTGCTCCTGAAGCGGGCGATCGGGTTCCAGCGCTGCTGATGATGCGCAAGGCGATTCCCCCGAAGGCTCCTGCGATGCTGTGCCTGCACCAGACGACCGGCATTGGAAAAGGTGAACCCGCGGGGCTCGGCGGGCTGGAAAACCTTCACTACGCCAAAGAGCTTGCCGCGCGAGGCTTTGTCTGTCTCGTTCCCGACTACCCATCCTTCGGTGACTATCCCTTCGACTTCAAGACTCAGGGAAAGCACTATGCGAGCGGCTCCATGAAGGCGATCTGGAACAACATTCGGGCGGTCGATCTTCTGAGTGAGCTGCCGGAAGTGGATCCTGATCGCATTGGCTGCATCGGCCATTCACTTGGCGGCCACAATACTCTTTTCACTGCAGCCTTTGACCAGAGAATTCGCGCAGTGGTCACAAGCTGTGGGTTCACGGGATTCCATGATTATTACAAGGGCAAACTGCAGGGCTGGACCAGCGATCGCTACATGCCTCGAATTCGTGAGATCTATGGAAACGATCCAAACAATGTGCCGTTCGACTTTCCTGAGATCCTTGCCGTAATCGTGCCTCGAGCGATCTTCGTGAACGCGCCGTTGCACGACGACAACTTCGACAATCAGGGCGTTCGAAAAGTCATCGCGGAAGTGCGCCCGCTGCTGTCGGTGACCGGTATCTCCGAAGATTCACTTGTCGCTGAATACCCCGACTGCGGTCATGATTTTCCCGACGATGTCCGAGAGCGTGCCTACAGATGGCTTGAGAAAAAGCTGGCCAAGACGCCCTCCGAAGTGAAGAAATGAGTCGCGTCATCGCCAGGCTCGCTGCGAATCGAGCCCGGCTTACAACTGCCCGTACGGCTGAGTCAGCAAATCGACGTGTGGGCCGAATGGATAGTCGACAGGCTGATACGAGATGCTCAGTTCCGGCGTTTCGAGCTTTCTGCCGTCGGCGGCAAGTGACGTGAGAGCTCGATCAAGGACACCGCCGGTCAGGACTGTTCGTTCCACCGGATAGGTTGGTCTGCCGGAGTACATCATTCGCTCAATCGCCTTCAGCAGATAGGCAAAGTGCGGGTACATTGGCTCGGAACGTTCATCAAAAACGTTGGTGTAGACCGGTTGACCGTTGATCCGCAGTGCGCAACCAGTGCCGGCAATACACTGGAACATGAACTGTGCTGCTTTGAGACCATCAAGATATTCGAACAGGAACGCCGTTGCATTCTTGTCGGCTCGCATATCAACCCCGGACGAACCGGGGATCGCCGCGAATGCTTCTTTCAACAGATCCACAGACACAGTCCCGTCGTCAACAGCCTTCCAGAGTTTCTCGCCCTGCAAACACTGTACAGTCCTGACACCCTTCTCCGCGCCGGGGCGTCGTTCGAGGTGCCACTGCAGAAACTCCAGGGCATGGAAACCGTAAACATCGAGCCCGCTGTAGCCAATGCCCACAGCGGCTTCGATCGGACTGTTCATCGGAAGCATGACGTCCGATTTTCTGTATCCGACGGGCATTGATGATCCCGCCATGAAAGGAATCTTCAGCTCCTTCGCGCGGTTCCACATCCATAATCCGTCTTCCCATGCCGGGCCGAGATGTTTGTCGTTGAAGACAGGAACGACCTTTCCATGCTTCTCAAAGGTCGCTGCGATCTCGGAGAAAAAACGTCGCCTTGGATACAGCTGCTGTCCGAGCTTGCTGAAGGGATAGTCGCCGTGCTCGCCAATGCTTAGCACACCATCGACGGCTACGGAATCACCTCCAAGAGTGATCGCCTTTTCAATCGAATCAAAAATGGGCACATTGTGCTTCGCCGACATCTTCCTCGCCATGTCGTCGGACGGAAACTGATCGACGTACATCGACACCAGCTTCAGCGCAGGTCCTCGACCACCATCCTGTTTCCAGCCCTCCAGGATCTTTCCGAGGATCACATCGGAATGGGAGAATGGTCTGTAGATCGTTACCACCGCCGCGATCTTCGGAATGCGACGCGCAGGCGCAGGCGCACTTGTCACTGGCGTCGCATTCGCCAAAAGAGTCTCGGGAAAAAGCGCAGCGGAGGCGACACCAGCGATCTGACGAAGGTGACTTCGGCGGGAACTTTTGAGCATGGAATGACCTTTCGTTTTCGATTCGGGTATCCGTGTCTCGATCGTTCCTGATGCCACTGAGCGGATAAGGCCTGCAGTGTCGAGCTACCCAAGGACGACAGTCGGTTCCTCTGCTTCCTGAGAACGGATCTCCCCAAGAATTACGGCGGGATACTCGGGCGTTGAAACAGCAGCCTGCACGGACTGCGCCACGGCTTCGGGTACGACGAGAATCAGGCCAATGCCCATGTTGAACACGCTGAACATTTCTGATTCCGCCACATTGCCAAGCTTCTGAAGCCATTGGAACACGGCAGGAATCTGCCAGGCACTTCGCTGAATCACCGCCTGAGCCTTCTTCGGCAGCACTCGTTCGAAGTTGTCGGCGATGCCACCGCCGGTAATGTGAGCAATCGCATGAAGATTCTCAACCCCCGCTGCTTTGCGAGCCGCAGCGACTGTGTCTGCATAGATTCGAGTCGGCTTCAGAAGAGCATCACCGACGGTGCAGCCCAGTGCGGCGACGTGGTCGTTCACGGTCAGTTTTGCGTGTTCAAACACAACCTTGCGGACAAGGCTGTAACCGTTCGAATGGAAGCCTGACGACGGAACACCAATCAGAACATCGCCAGGCTGGACACGAAAACGCCCGTCAACAAGCTCGTCGCGTTCTGCCACACCGACGCAGAAGCCGGCCATATCGAAGTCACCGGCCGCATAAAGGTCCGGCATGATCGCGGTTTCACCGCCCAACAAGGCTGCACCGGCCTGACAGCAGCCATCACTGACGCCGGAAACCAGTTGCTCCAGCAGGATCGGGTCATCCTTTCCAAGAGCCACATAGTCCAGGAAGAACAGCGGCTGCGCGCCAAGGCACAGGCAGTCATTGACACACATCGCAACGAGGTCAATTCCAATGGTCGAATAACGCCCAGCGTGAATGGCGACCTTAATCTTCGTTCCGACACCGTCCGTTCCGGAAACCAGAACCGGGTCTTTCCACTGGCGTTCTGTATTCAGACGGAACAATCCAGCGAAACCACCAGGGAGTTCCATGACTCCTGGCGTAAACGTCTTCTGCATCAGTCGAGGCAGCTTTTGCATCGCCTGTTCATAGAGTTCCAGATCAACACCCGCGGATCGATACGTCAGTTCAGTCATTCGTTATCTGCAACAAAGGTTCAATGAAGGACCAACAGAGGCTAACAGCCTGTTGAAATACACAAGCGGACAACACAAACCGCTGAGCACGAATTGCACGAGTTGCCACTGTGACTGTCAAGCGGCCAAAGCCGCAGACTGATCAACTGATTGCATTTGCGAATTCGTGCCATGTCCCGGAATGCAGTCTTTTGACTGATGAAATTACGCGAATTCTGCCGATTGCGCCGATCAGGAAGACAATTGGAAATCTCCCGGATTCTATGTGGAACAGGCCATGTTTGGACAGGATTCCTCAGCTCCCTGGTTTTTCGAAAGCACAGGGCACGTTGAAGCCGTCAACCGACTCCTGTACGTCGTGGAGCAGAAGGAAGCAACAGGCGTCCTGACCGGACCACAAGGCTCTGGAAAGACACGAGTTCTGCAGCGACTGTCTTACGAACTGCAGACCATCGGACTGTCAGCCATTACTCTGAATCTCGCTGGGGCGAACGACGATTCAGCGTTCTTTCAGCTTGCCGAACGAATGAGCGAACAGGCCCGCGCCGCGATGTCGCGCCATGAATTGATGTCCTGTTTGCGAGCAGAGTTTCAGGGAAGGTCACAATGCGGGCTCATCACACCGATTCTTCTCGATGACATACATCTGGCTGACTTTTCCAAAGAGACCTTCCTGCGTTTTGTGATTTCCATCGCGAGAATGACTCGAGGCGTCACAGTCGTCGCAGCAGGAACGGATTCGATTCCGGAGATCCTGACACAGAGCGTGTCGCTTCCTGTTTCGCTGGAACGGCTGGAGATCGCCGAGGCCTCCGAGTTCCTGCGTGAACTGCTTCCGCGACTGGGGTGTTCGTACTCCGTTTGTGAGGAAGCCGGCGTTCGTGCGGCCGTTGAGATGTGCCGTGGCCAGTTGCAGACGCTCTGCCGGCTGGCTGAAGTCATGGCTGTGTTCCATAAGGCCTGGCCCGCTTCACTAATCACCACAGCAACAGTTCGGCAACTGGCGAAGGAAATCCATCTGATGCCTCAGGACGAGATCCTGAACCGACGCGTCCTGAAACTTGCTTGAGTCCCTGAGAGCGTGCTGCCTTACCTGACCAATGGCACCAGCAGCCGTGAAGCATGAGTCTGGTTATGGTAGACGGTGTTCGTTGCTGATACAGCGTCAGCAGGAAACTCAATTGTCACAGGCTTTCCGGTCTGTGGATTCGGCTCATACAACGGCGCGCCGGTACTGGCGACGGTGACGCGAATTCGGTGCCCTTTGTTGAAGATCTGGCTGATCCATCCGACATCAAACTTCACAGGCACAACTTCGCCTGGAGTCAGCAACACCTCGTGATCAAAGCCTTCGCGATATCGCACGCGATGGGGGTAGTCGACAATCAAGATTGAACGACCATCCGGGTACACATCACTGACACGAACAATGACATCCGTATCAAGCGCCGTGGAGGAGAATGCCAGTTCGGCCGTGATTCTGCCGGTCCATTCCACAGGTGCGTCCAGAACATCGGTGGTAAATGTCCGCACGTCCTTCTGCTGTTCAAAAGCACGTGCATCCGCCGCACCGGGAAAGGCGGTCCCGGGAATTTCGTTCGGGTGAAGAGGATCGCTGGGAAAAGAAGTCGAAGACTCGGGCTCCGTGGGCACTTCGCGTGAAAGGCGACCGCCTGCGTGAAAGTACATTTCCGATCGATAATCGCTGAAGAGAAAGTTATCTGTGTCTCGCCAGACGTTCCCCGGTGCCCCGGCTTCACCCACGGCGCCCATGACGTAGTATCTCAGCGCAGGTTCCTTCTCAACGCCGTTTTCAATTCCTTTGAGCCAATGGTCAAACCATCGGACCATATGCTGCTCTTCCGGCCACGCGGCGTTCGCGGGATACTCGAGCTGCCCCACTTTTGACCCTTTGTTCAATCGGCCGTGAAGCCAGGGGCCAATCACCAGCTGCTGTTTTCCACGGGAGTTTTCTCCGCCCTCGAACTGTCGCCCTCGGTAACTGACAATCGATCCCTGGTTCATGAAATCGTACCAGCTGCCAATCGTAAAACAGGGCACGTTCATCTCTGCGAAATGAAGAGAACAGTCCTCGTCTTTCCAATAATCATCGTAATGAGGATGAGCGAACCACTCCTCGAGCAGGCGATCGTTATCCGCCGGATTACGACACACCTGTGCGAGTGATTTGAATCTGTTTGGCCGAGTTGTTCCGCCAATCCGATACCCTTCGTGAAAGAGGCTCAGCCCTGTATCGACCATGTACTGAGCGGCGAGATGCGGTGGTTGCGTGACGGCCAGAAAGTTTTGTGCATAGCCCGCCTGTGAACTTCCAAACGTTCCAACCTTGCCCGTGCTCCACGATTGAGTCCCCAGCCATTCACAGATGTCGTAACCGTCCTTTCGCTCACCCCAGCCGAGTGCGCGGTAGCCGACCCAGTTGCCTTCTGAAAGGTACGTGCCTCGATAATTCACCATGGCAACGACATAGCCTGCAGATGCCAGTCTCGCTGCCGCGCGTCGCGTATGCTCGCCGCGAATATCTGCATAGCGCTGTTCGAACAGAACGGGCCACGGTCCGTCGCCTTTCGGAAAGTACGTGTATGATGACAGATGGACGCCGTCCCGCATGGGAATCATCTGATGCACTTCCCGGATATCTCCCAAATCCAGTTTCGGCAGTTCCTGTGCTTTCGCAGCCGCGTTCAGAGTAACACACAGCACAGCGACAGCGCTGAATGCAAGACGGAACCGTGTGCGGCCGACCGATTGCGTTGCGGATTCAGCAGAAGGGCTTACCAAAGTCGCAGAAGAACGGCACCGGATCGTCGCATCAGACATTTCAAGACTCCTTTGGGCAACACTATCCCGGATCTACTGCTGCATTCGCATGTTCTGATACGTTTGTACCTTCCCGCAGAGCCTTGTGCGACTGAAGTCGAAAAACAGTACGGCCGGAGAACAGCGAAGCATTTTCAGCCCTCACTGGAATGTGTAAATCCGCATCGATCATAATTCGGATCGTCGCAAGTTCCCCATGTACCGGCGCAGACATCGCGACGATTATGAATTGGATCAAGGAGCCTCGTATGCACTCGCCGATTTCGCGAGATCTTTCCCTTTGCCATGGACCGATCAGCCAACTGTTCATTTGCGACGCAAGTGACGAACAACGACAAGGCTGGAAGCTGACGCCCGAACAACTGGCGTTCTTCGACGAAAACGGATTCGTCGCCGGGCCGCGAATTCTGAATCAAGTGCAGATCGATCATCTTCGCGCGGAACTCGCCATGATGACTCAGCCAGGACACCCAGGCTGTGAATTCTGGTACGAGTACCATTCGAATGAGTCGAAAGACCCGGGCACGGTTCTTTTTCATGCTCTTGGAGCCTGGCGCATCGGCGTGGGCATGCATGACATCCTGTGGAATGCCGCGTTCACGACTCCCGCGTCACAGCTGCTCGGCGGTCCGGTCCGGTTCTGGCACGATCAGCTGTTCTGCAAGCCGGCCAAACACGGAGGCGTCGTCGCATGGCACCAGGACTATTCGTACTGGACTCGAACAAAGCCCATGGCTCATCTGACCTGCTGGATCGGCCTTGATGACGCAACCGTTGACAATGGGTGCGTCTACTATGTTCCCGGCAGCCATCGCTGGGATCTCCTTCCGATTACAGGGCTCGCGGGTGATATGAATGCGATCCGGAATGTGCTGACTCCGGAACAATGGGAGCGGTTCCAAAACCCCGTCCCGGTTCAGCTGAAGGCAGGCGAGTGTGTCTTTCATCACCCGCTGACCGTCCATGGATCATTCGAGAACCGAACAGAAAATCCCCGCCGGGCCGTTGTTCTGAACGTCGTTCGAGACGGCGTTCACAGTGTCTCCGACCACCCGCTCCTTGACGGTGTCCCTGTGATTCCTGCGGGTAGTCCGCTGGAGGGGCAGTTCTTTCCCATGTTGTATCAGGGGGAATGATGGGAGTCATAAGAGTCATGGGAATGATGGGAGCAGGACGAGCGAATCGGGCCCGGAGCGGTAAACACCCATGACCCAATTACCCCATTTTCACAACTAGTTTGTCTCGCGTCTGAAATTCTCTGGAAATCGTTTGTTTGCGGTAATTGTGGCGACTGTTCTGAAAACGTAATCTGGACAGCTTAAGTCACCCTGAGACTTCAGGGTGGCGTGTCTGATTTTTCAGGATGTGCTCGTTGCTCTGTAAATGGGCGACCGGACCTGCTGGAACGACGATATTCGTTGTGCAGCGCGTACCTGTTGCTCTGTGCAGGGCGGTTGGAACAAGGAGAAGGTTGTGATCCACGTATCGATTTGGCGCCGCCGGACATTCCGTCGCGCGGTTGGAACCTTGTCGCTGACAGCGGCTTTATTTGGCGCCACAGTGTCGTCAGGAAACGTGTTGCAGGCAGTTCAGGAAGCGGTCGCTGCTCCCACAGCAGAACTCGCTCGACCGGCCGATTTGTCCGATGAATCGATCGAAGGAGTCGACGCGGAACTGGCTAAGAAGCTCAGCCCGCTGCTCGAGACGCTGTTCAACGTCGGTGCCTCAGCGGACCAGCGGAAGGCCGCCGCGGCAGAAGTGAAGACGATTGCTGCGACGGTTACTGGCAGCGATGCAAAAGACGGCCTGGCTCGCCGGCTCCTGCGACGCGCATCATTGATCGAAGCGACACTCGTTGCTGGCACGGTTGAGAATCTTCAGGCGTCCGCTACGACTCTGAAGGCTCTGAATGAATCCGCTGGAACAGTGAGTGCGAAGCTTGCGGAGATGAAAAATGGTGATCTTTGGACGCCTTACCTTCACCTCGAAGCACTGAAAGGTGAATCTGTCGGCGCGGATGTGCTGCAGCAGGTCGTCAAGAACCTGTCAGTCACAGAATCCATGAATGCCGATCAGGCGCGATTCATCGGACGGAAGGAGTTTCAGGAACTCAAAGCCGCCGCTGAATCTCACCTCGCCGCGACCAGCGTGACTGGTGATGATGCGGTTGTCCGTTCAGAGCTGACGAAGCAGGTCAACACATTGCTGATGTCGCTTCTGGCATGGGAAAAGGACTCAGAAGCATCTCATGCCGAGTCAGCTCGCGCTGCATGGCGAACGATTCGTGCTCGCTTTCCGGCCGCTGCTGATGTGCTGCGTCCGGTGATCAATGAGCACTACTTCAATCACAACGTGCACTTCACAGTTTCAGAGACTCTTCTGTCTCGACTGATTTCCGACTACCGCACCGAAAGCGGCACGATCGCTGACTGCATCATGGGAGCGTGGGTCACAGGGTCGCAGACGACGGATATTTCTGTCACTGCTGACGTTCGGCCCTCGGCAAACACAGCGGCGTTCGATCTGAAGGTCAACGGAAATACTCGCTCCAACACCCGCGCACAGAAGGATCCGGCAACGGTCTGGACCAGCGGTAACCATTACTTCTGGATTACGAAGTCCGTCAATTTCGACGGCCATCATGTTACCAGCGGATCCAGCAGTGTGTCTGTGGATACGAACAGCCGAACCGTTGGACTGGCGACCAAGTTCGACGGCATTCCGATTATTCGTGGAATCGTCCGCAACATCGCTTCACAGCAGATTGCCGAGAGCAAGCCGGAAGCGGATGCGATCACTCGAGACCGTCTGGCCAGTGAAGCGGTTGGCAAGTTTGACACAGAAACCGGAAAGCAATTCGGTGATCTGAACGACGGCCTTAACAAGACTCTTGCCTCACTGGAACAGCGAAACGTTGCTCCGGACAGCATCAGTGCCCGATCAAGCAACACGCATGTTGCCGTCAGCGCGCGAACCATCGGAGTTGCTCGCCTGGGTGGCTCATTGCAGCCACCAGCGGCACTGGTTGCCGAAGGTGCTGCTGTTCAGATGCATGAAAGCGGACTGAATAACGCAATCGATGCCCTCGGATTTCAGGGCCGGTCTGTCAATGAGAAGGACTTCCTGAAGGAACTGGAAGCCGCTCTGAGTGATCTCTTCCAGCGCGACATCAAGCTGAGCGATGGTGAGCCTGAAGCAGCTCCGGCCGGTGAAGAGCCTGAACCGCCGACGGTCTTCGTCTTCTCCAAGACGGACCCGATCCGAGTTCGATTCGACAACGGCCAGATCGTGCTGACTCTTCGTACGGGCATTCAGCAGGAAGGCCGCGAAGAGATTCCGGAACAGATCATTTCCATCCCGATTGCAATGACACTTGCCGACGGCAAGCTGATTCTGGAGCCGGGTTCGATCAAGGTCGCCAGCAAGGCGGAAACGGATCGAGCAAAGCAGCTGCCACGAGCTAACCAGATTCGCCGCATCATGTCACGCCGCATTGTCCGCAAGGAAATGAACGCGACAATCGACCTGCAGGCCGCTGGCGACAAGAAGCTGCCAGTGACGATCACCAAAATCCAGCTGACCGATGGCTGGGTTACTGCAGAAATGAAGTAGCAGCAACCTGCAGGATCGGATCAGAGACACAGGCCCGGCTGGAAACAGCCGGGCTTTTTTGTAGCCATCACTCTCTGAGTGATGAACCTGCGATTCTGATGTTCCGCTGGAAAAGGTTCGCCGGAGTCTTGATACGCGGGCAGAGTCGCAGAGCATCACTCGGAGAGTGATGACTACCATGTGTGATGAAAATGCGATTCAATTGTGCCGCGAGGCGAAACGTTTGACAAAGCTTTAGAGCGCGAGCGGTGTCGCGAGGCATCACTCGGAGAGTGATAGCTACAGTGTGATGACCACTTTGATGCCTACATTGGTGCCTTCACCAGTTCGACGGCTTTGGTCAGTTGCAGATCGCTGGCAAGCATTTCTGCTGGAGGGATCTGGCCGGCAAAGCCTTCGACCCCATCGCGTGTTTTCGACCAGGCAATCCACTGTTCTTTGTCCAGTTCCACAAGGCCACCGTCGTCCGGCATGACGCCCCACTGGTCTTCTTTCTTTGAGTCCGGGAAGCGGTGGATGTTCACACCGTTCGGGCGCAGGTAGCTGGCAGTGGTCAGCTTCATTGCGGACTTTCCATCCTCCATCTGGATGACCGTTTGAACGCTGCCTTTGCCCCAGCTGCGTTCCCCGACGATTCGAGCCCGCTTGTTGTCCTGCAGGGCAGCGCTGAGTACTTCGCTGGCCGATGCTGACTGTCGATTGATCAGAATCGTCAACGGCAACGCCGAAGGAATCTCAGTCCCCGGCTTTGCCGTCCAGCTTCGCTCTGGCACCTTCCGTCCATCCATGGAGACGATTCGACCGGTCTCCAGAAACATGTCCGCAATCGCAATGGCGGAATCCAGAAGGCCACCAGGATTTGATCGAACATCCAGGATCAGCGATGACGGATTCAGTTCCCGAATGGCAGCCAGGGCCGTCTGCATTTCTGAAACGGTGTTGCGGCTGAAGTGAGTAATCCGGAGGTAGGCAATCTTCCTGTCGGCATCCAGAAGGTAGGTCCAGCCGCCTTCCGGAGTCCGTGTCACGCCGGTCACTGTGGGGACCTGAACTGTTTCCCGCACGATTTCAAATCGCTCCGTGACTTCACTTCCCACATGCCGCACGCCCAAAGTGACGGCTCGTCCGACTGGCCCTGCCAGAAGCTTTCCAACTTCCCCTGGCGACAGTCCGGCAACCGCCTTTCCATCGACTTCCATCAGCACATCACCGGAACGAACGCCTGCCCGATAAGCAGGTGACTGGGGAAGCGGGGCAAGAACTTCCAGCCGTCCTCCAACGGGATGCACGTGAATGCCAATCCCGACAAATTCCTGATCCAGGACCTGCTCAAACCTCTGAATATCCTGAGGAGGAATCCACGCAGAATAGGGGTCAAGCTGAGCAATCATGCCGCGAATCGCACCATCCACCAGCTGCCTCCGATCGACCTCACGGACGTAGTGCGAATCAATCTGCTCATAGGCTTCCGCAAACAACTTCATCAGTTCAAAATCCTGGCGAGCTCTTTGGGCAGGAGTCAGCTGATCGTCGGTGGCAGGTACTGTTCGAGCCGCAATGAAACCAATCCCGCAGGCCATTGCACAGGCCGCCAGCATCAACAAACGATTCATGAATCAGCTCCAGGAACGCACAAGCCGCGGGAAGGTGGGCTAAACAGAGAATGAACTCGGAAGAGAGGTCGAAGAATAGCCCCGACAGCAGTCTGGGGAAAGTGCAACGAAGTTTGACCGGCTCCGGCGACCATCCTTCATCGGCTTACGGAACTCACTGACTACCTGAGAGACAAATCAGCCAGGCTCGTTGCCGCCGCTTCAGGCGACTCGGTGACCAGATCAAGGTCGGATAGTAGTTCGAGCCCGGCAATGCGGCCGGTTCGGGGAATCAGATCCAGCATCCAGCGAAATTCGGCAGGCTGATCAATGCGGCTGTGGGGCAGCAGCATGTTGAAGGACGGACAGGTTCCCAACACGGCGGACCACGCGTTCACAATATGGCGGACCAGATCGGTCAGTTCGGCCAGGTCCTCATCTGAAATCTCACAGTATGCCCAGGAAACTCCGTCACGAGGCACAATCCTGGCATGGTATGCGGACCGTGAAGCAAACGGACAAAGAGCAACGAAACGAGAAGTCGTCTGAACGATCCGAACACGTTGATGAAGCTCGGCATCCAACAATGCGCCTGCGAGATCCATCGACTCTCGGTGGTCCGTTTCCTGCCCCTCTGAAATCCGCCGGGCTGTGCGAAATTCGTGCTGTCGCTGATGTCGAATTCGATCAAGCGGCGTGAGTTCCCGGTGAGCAATGATCTGAGAATGACAATGCGACAGCGAAGCGCCAGCACTGAACCCTTCGTTTCGAAACACCGAAATCGACCGATACTTGCCTGATGAGGTCAACTGGCGCAGTCGAGTTCGCCACGCAGAAAACACGCAGATCATTTCCTCGCGAGTCAACTCGGACCATCGACTGCGAGAATCGGAACATTCGATTACCACGTCATGTTCACCGACCGCACACTGAGCGGGGAAGAACTGAAAATCATCTGATGCTCGACCCGTCGGTTCCAGCGCCGAATCATTTTCGGATGTCTCCGCTGTCACCGCCGGATAACGATTCGGAACGACTCGAAGTTTCCATCCGCGAGCATTCGGCGTTGAGCCAGCGTCGCGGATCGCGAAGCGTTCGCCTGGTGTTTCCTGTTCATTTCCTTCAGCAAATGGATCATCTGGCTGATCATTGGCGCCGAGCCGAATCAATGGCGGATCAACGGTGAAAGCCGATGGTCGCGATGCGCGTTCTGGCGCAACGATGCACTGGCGATCTGTCAGAATATCCGTGCGCAGATCGGGAGTCTGGCTGGCATCACGCCGCTTCCAAACATCTTTGACGGTCGTTCGCGATAAATGCTGCATGTGCACCAGTGGATGAGCGTTTCCCTGTGCGTCCAGGTCTGACCGTCCCGTCACGACAAATCCACAGGCTTCGTAAAAGGCAATAGCTGTCGCGTTCTGTTCATTCACATCAACCAGCAATTCTGAAGACAATCCAAGTGCGTGTTGAATCAGCTGTCGCCCAATCCCTTGCCGAAAATGGCCCGGAGACAGGAACAGTGATTCAATTTTGCTGCCATTCAGGCCCATGAAGCCCGCCAGTTTGTCACCGTCACGGACGACCCAGAATGCTGTCCGTTGATTTCGAAGATAAGCCCCCACAACCGGAGCCAGTGCATCCAGTTCGGCAGCGCTGATAAAATGCAGGTGAGTGGCATCGACTGACCTCCGCCAGAGTGCCGCCATTGATTCAGCGTCTTCAGGAGCAGCTCTTTCGATGAGCACTGGAAGCTCCCTTCAATCCGGGGCCACGCACAGGAAGAGTCTGATGGACCCGCTGCGCTGAAGAACAGAAACGAAAAAACCCCGGAGGACATCCGGGGCAAGTTGCGAGAGGGGGGAGTTGAACCCCCACGCCGTTTAAGGCACAGGATCCTAAATCCAGCGCGTCTGCCAATTTCGCCACTCTCGCGTTTGACGCTCACCGGCCGGAAGAACTCCGACTTCTGAGACGACCGGAATCGTGGCAGTCGGGCTCGCGCATTTCAACCGGGATCGGTCGATTTTCCCAGACTCACTTCTATGATGCCTCCACGATCCGGAAGAATCACCATTCACAGCTCCATTTGATTCGGATCCGCTGTCGTTCAGCCGTGATTCTTCGGCTTCCGTCTCCACTTTGTTGCATTCCAGAGGGTTACACAGGCGGTAACTCCGATTTTCAGGCTCAAACGATGCACTTTCTTATTACCAACGATGACGGATTCGACGCTCCGGGACTTGCTGCTCTGTATCGAGCCCTGAAACCGCTCGGCCAGGTGACGGTTGTCGCCCCGGCAATTTGCCACAGTTCCCGAGGCCATGCCGTTGTTACCAAACAGACGATTCGAGTCGAAAAACAACGAGTTGAACCATTCGGGGACATTCACATTGTTCACTCCAGTCCCGCAGACTGTATTCGAGTCGGGTTACGTCACCTGCTGAAGAGTCCCCCGGATTTTGTCGTCGCCGGAATCAACCCAGGGGCGAACCTGGGAGTTGACTTGTTCTATTCAGGAACGGCCGCTGCGGCTCGTGAAGCGGCAATTCTGGGTGTCCCGGCCATTGCCCTGTCCCGCCTTCTGCATGCGGACTTTCCGATCGACTGGGAAGCCCTTGCCAACCATTCGACTCGCGTCGTTGCGACCATGGTGAAGCCGGAATTTCAGCTTCCCCGAGGTCACTTCTGGAACGTGAATTTTCCCACGATTCATGGGGAGAAATATCCGGAAGAAATCACCTTTGTGCCACACGGAACGGAACCTCACGCGGTCGCCTTTGACGTCGTGGAACAGTCGGGCGATGCTCAGGTCCTTAGCTATTCCGCGCTGTACCGTGACAGACTCCGGTCAGGGGAATGCGATGTTCACCACCTGTTTGCACAACGACTGACAGCGACCCCCGTGGGCCCCGCGATGACCTCGGACCCGCTTGACCGGCTCAAGTCGACAGTTTCTCTCGTCAACGCAACCTGCGCCGATTGACACGGGTACACGAGATTGTCAGCATTCGAACTCTGTTTGTCTGCGTCAAGAAGGCTCCCTGGTCATCATTTTTATGCATGAACATCTGACGATCCTGAGTGGCCGAGCGAACCCGGAGCTCTCGAAGGAAATCGCCAGTTATCTGGGGATCAGTCTTGGGCACGTTGACGTCGGGAATTTCCCGGACGGTGAGATCAGCGTCAAATTGAATCAGAACATTCGCGGCTGCGACGTCTTTCTCGTGCAGCCGACCTGTCCGCCGGTCAATGAGAACCTTGTCGAGCTGCTGGTGCTGATTGATGCGTGCCGGCGCGCGAGTGCTTCTCGTATCACGGCGGTGATTCCTTATTTCGGATACGCGCGACAGGACCGCAAAGATTCCGGCCGAGTCCCGATCACGTCGAAGCTGGTTGCAAACCTGATTGTTCAGGCCGGTGCGCATCGAGTTTTGACGATGGACCTGCATGCGGCGCAGATTCAGGGATTCTTCGACGTTCCTGTAGATCACCTCTACGCCGCTCCGATTCTGGACAGGCATTTTGCATCGCTTGCAATTCCTCAGGAAGAACTGGTCATCATCAGCCCTGACGAAGGCAGTATTAAGCGAACACTGCAGCACCTGGAACATCTTGGCGGTTCGCTTGCGATTGTCGACAAGCGTCGCGCGAATGCTCTGGAAACGAAACAGGCCAACCTGATCGGTGGACCGATCGAAGGCAAAACGGCGCTCATCTTTGACGACATGATCACAACGGCCGGTTCGATCTGCGGAGCTGTCGAAACCGTGCGAGCACACGGCGCGAAGCGAATCTATCTCGGGGCGACTCACGCGGTACTCTGCGGCCCGGCGATCGAACGGCTGGAACGAGCCCGAGTCGACGGAATCGTCGTGACGAACACGTGTCCGATTCCAAATGCCACGCGATTACCGCACCTCACACGAGTCTCGGTCGCTGAACTTCTTGGCGAAGCAATCCGCCGAGTTCATCGGAACGAATCAGTCAGCTACCTGTTCGACTAGACCACATCGCTCAGCCCCAAAATGTAGTGGAACTCACCAGAGTTCCCTCCCGTTCTCCTGCCCTCATTCTCCTGCCCTGACCAACTTCTGAAAAACGAAGGTCGAGGCTTCTGCCGAGCCACTGACGCTCTGAAGCCCCTGGTGATGTGCGGCTCAGGAGGACGTACGCTCTCTCAAACAGCAAAGATCAGCAGACAGGAACTCTGGCGAGTTCCACTACGGGGTGACAGCATCAGACTGCGCCGTCGGCAATGCACTCCTGAGTGGCACCCAGCTCGACTTGCGATGACCGGCTGCATTGGATGAATGCTGGTCGATCACCTAAACTGACAGTTCAGCAATCGATCCCCGCCAATTCAGCACAGGAAGTGTTCATGTCCCTGAACGTGCCCGCCATTGATCCTTCAGAACTGCAGCGACTCAACAGTCCCTCCCTTGTGATTTTTCGTCAGCGGCTGATCGACAATCTCCAGTCGATGCTGACCGTCGCGAAATCTCCTTCGCGGCTTCGTCCGCACTGCAAGACTCACAAGATGGAGCAGATCATTCGGCTGTGGATTGAACGAGGCGTCATAAAGCACAAGGCGGCAACGATCGCGGAATGCGAGATGCTTGCAGCTGCAGGAGCCACGGATGTCCTGTTTGCGTACAACCCTGTCGGACCCAACATTCAGCGGATCGTCGAACTAGCCGCCAGATTTCCGGCTTGTCGCTTTGTGGTGACCAATGATCATCCGAAACCGCTGAAGGAGCTGTCGGCAGCCGCATCCGCAAAAGGTGTGCACATTGGAATCATGCTGGACGTCAACATTGGCATGGATCGCACCGGGATTACTCCGGAAACTCTGGGAGCAGCCGACTTGTACCATTCCGCAAAGTCTATGCCCGGGCTGATTCAGGCGGGCTTCCATGTGTACGACGGACATCAGCGGCAAATGGATTTGACCGAACGAAAGGTGGCTGTGGCCGAGCAGTGGCCGCGCGTTCAGAAGCTCCGCTCCGAAGTGGAATCGCTTGGTTCGGACGTTCCTGCGTTTGCCTGCGGCGGGACCCCGACATTTCCATGCTATGCGGCCATGTCCGATCCTCGCATTGAACTTTGTCCTGGTACCTGTGTGTTTCACGATGCCGGTTACGGAAAGTCCTTTCCTGACCTTCCCTTCCAGCCGGCAGTCGCTGTGGTCACACGAGTCGTCAGTCGTCCTGCCGCTGATCGGCTGACACTTGATCTGGGAAACAAGGCCGTGGCCGCGGATCCTCCAAAAGGCAATCGAGTTTATCTGCCGGAGTTGCCCGACGCGGTCCAGGACATCCACAGTGAAGAACATCTGGTCCTGGTGACTGCCGACGCGGAGAAGTATCAGCCCGGCGATACTCTGCTGGCCATTCCCGTTCATATCTGTCCGACCAGTGCGTTGTATGATCGCGTCGCGATTGTCGATAACGGACGAGTGACGGAATTCTGGGACGTCACCAGCCGCAACCGCAAGATCACGATTTAGTCCGTCGCGACGGTCGACTTCGCCAGGCATCAAGAGCACAGCGTGACACTTCTTTCTCCCAAATCCAGCTACCGTGGTCTTCCCGTCACAGTCATGGGATTGGGACGATTTTCCGGCGGAGTCTCAGTCGCTCGTTTTTTCGCCGAACGAGGTGCTCACGTCACAGTGACCGACCTGCGAGATGAAACGGTGCTGTCAGATTCACTGGCAGAACTGAAAGATGTTCCGATCCATCGCTACGTTCTGGGCCAACATACGGACGATTGTTTCAGCGACTGTCGACTGCTTGTCGTGAATCCCGCGGTGAAGCCGGACAATGCCTGGGTCAACTCCGCGATCGCTCACGGTGCGGAAATTACAACGGAGATTGACGTCTTCCTGCAGCATCAATCCGCAACGATCATTGCCGTGACCGGAAGCAATGGGAAGTCCACGACAACAGCCCTGATTCATCACCTTTTGACACTGTCAGCTCAGGGCGTCCGCACGTGGCTTGGCGGGAACATCGGAATCAGCCTGCTGGATCAGATTCACAGCATTCGCTCGGAAGATCTGATCGTGCTCGAGGTCAGCAGTTTCCAGCTGGAACTTCTTCGTAGAAAGCGTTTTCGGCCACACATCGCAGTGCTGACGAACTTCTCCCCAAATCACCTGGACTGGCACGGCACTGTCGATCACTACCGAAGGGCCAAACAGGGAATCTTTGACGCTCAGCTGTCGACCGACTTTTCGATTGTGCCCACAGACATCGATCCTCAGGAGTGGAAGATTCGCGGGCAGCGTCTCGAGTTTGGCCGTTCGGATATCGGAGACGACGGCGCATTTCTTTCAGAAGGGCAGCTCATTCTGCGGCGGAATCGTGGAAAGCTGGAAGAAGCAGTTCGGCTTGCTGTGCCTTCGCAGCTGCCTGGCGGCCACAATCAGGAGAATGTTGCAGCAGCCTGCCTTGCCGCATGGCTCGCCGGAGCAATGCCGGAAACATTTGCGGGAAGTCTCAGGACATTTCAGCCATTGCCACATCGACTGCAATGTGTGGCCGAAGGGGCAGGCCGGCAGTTCTGGAATGACAGTATCGCGACGACACCGGAATCCGCGATGCGAGCCGTGATGCACTTTTCAGAGCGCTGCATTGTTCTTGCGGGTGGATATGACAAAGGTCAGGATCTCAGTGAATTTGCCGCGGCGCTTCGAACGCACGCAAAAGCCGTCGTGCTGATGGGACAAACAGCCACCCAGCTTGCCGAGTTTCTCCGAGATGACCCAGCGACAAGGAATGTCCCATTTGCAGTTGCGAACGACTTTCAGGAAGCCTTTCAGCGAGCGGTTGCACTTAGTCAGAGCGGTGATATTGTCCTGCTGTCGCCCGGATGCGCAAGTTATGGCTGGTTCACCGATTACCGGGAGCGCGGCGAAAAATTCGAATCCATGGCCAAAGAATGGAGTAATCAAAGATGCCAGTGAACCGAGTCACTCTGCCAGCCAGCCTTCTAACCGTCGCACTTTCACTAGCGCTGTCGGGGTGTGATGAGGCGGCAACGGAAATCGATCCAGCGGAGCTCGCGCGAGCCGCCGCGAAAGATGATTCGACGACGCTGAAGGTGTCTCCGGAGGAACTGAAGAAGAAGCTGAACTGTTATCAGGCAAAGTTTCTGGTTGAGGGAAACGACATTGTCGAAGCCAGCTTCTTCCAGTCCGGGATCCGCGACATTGCCCCTCTCAAAGGACTTCCGCTTCGAGGCTTGGATCTCGGGATGACGCGAGTCAACGATCTCTCCGTCGTTGCCGGCATGCCGCTTGAAACTCTGGACCTTGAAAACACGCAGGTGAGTGACCTTTCTGTGTTGAAAGGGATGAAGCTCTCCATGCTGAAACTGCAAAACACGAAAGTGACAGACTTCAGTGTGCTTCAGGGGATGCCACTGGAACAACTCAATCTTCTGAATGTTCCGTTTGCGAATGAGCATCTTGCGTTGATCACCGATGCACCGCTGGAAATACTCTGGCTTGCGGGAACTCAGGTGACGGATCTGACCGGTCTGCCGACTCGACGCCTGAAGAGTCTGGATGTGGAAAACACGAAGGTGCGTGCCGTCGATCAGCTATCGACGGCAACATCGCTTGAACGGTTAAACATTGCCCGAACTGAAATCACCGACCTGACGCCGCTCAAAGGACTGCGGCTGCAGAGAATTGTGCTGTCGCCCGAACGAATCGTGACGGGCATCGATGTCCTTCGACAAATGAAGAGTCTCGCGCTGATTCAGACGAGTATCGAAGAAGAACAATCCGCGGCTGACTTCTGGAAGCGTTACGATGTCGGAGCGTACAAGAGTCCATAAACGACTGCTTTAACAATTTGCCTGTTGAAAAACGCACGCCATCAACCGCTCGGCAGGAGCCGCGCCCTCCCGTTTTCAACAGGCCACAACCGGTCAAAGACCATGTCTCCATCAACGCAATTTCAACTGATGGCCGACATGGTGCTGATTGCGCACATCGCGTTCATCCTGTTTGTCGTCGTCGGGCTGTTTCTGATTGTTGCGGGCGGATTCCGTGGCTGGCGCTGGATCAGGAATCTGTGGCTTCGGCTGGTTCATGTGGCAGCCATCGGGGTCGTTGCCATCGAATCTTGGCTCGGGATCACATGTCCTCTCACAACACTTGAGATTCAGCTTCGTCGTTCGGCCGGACAAGTCGTTTCCGGTGACGACTTCATCGCTTCCTGGTTACGTCACCTGTTCTTTTTCCAGGCGCCTCCCTGGGTCTTCACGCTCTGTTATTCTGCGTTCCTTGCAGTGGTCGTGGCAACCTGGCTGTTTTTCCCGCCGAAGTTTCGGTCGGGTCAGTGAGATCAGTAGACGACGGATCGCATTCAGAAGATTTCTGAAGCCCAGGTCACTGATGCCATCCTTCAGTGTCCGGCTGCTTGCGTTGCTCCAAACGCCGCCGATCGGACACTTTGCTCCGTTCGCAAGTAGCACAGTGGGGTTCGTGACTCCGACTCCAATGTTGCCATTCCTGATCACGAGTGTGTTGCTGTTTTTGTTGCCTGGCACAACAAATCACAACGCTTACGGGAGGCCATGGACCACGCTACACTTCGGCCGTGTCGCAGGAGATTGCCGCGACGGCAAAATTGAAGCAGGAGCAGATTGTGAAGATCACGGGAATAGACGTTTGTCCTCTGACAGGAGCGACGGTCGATGGTGGGTGGCCTCAGGGACATGAGCCTCAGGAAAACCTTCATACGCTTGTCGAAGTTCACACGGATTCAGGACTGAGCGGATTCGGAAGCTGCTTCACCTCCGGAAAACTGATCACCGGCGCTGTGGAACTGCTGTGGCCTCTGCTGAAAGGTCAGCCCGGGAATGAGCCGGAACGAGTCTCCGAGTCGCTTCATCAGGCAACGTTCTGGCAGGGACGTGGAGGCTCGGTGACGCACGCGATCAGCGGGATCGACATTGCTCTGTGGGACATCATGGGCAAGGCCTGCGGTCAGTCGGTCTCGCGTTTGATGGGAGGCAATTATCGGAATCGAATCAAGCCGTACGGTTCCATTTTGTTTGATGAACCCGAGGCTTTGGCCCGTAACCTCGAAAGTGTGGTCGATCGAGGATTCAAAGCGATCAAGATGGGATGGCGACCTTTTGGACGACGTGACAGAGCGTTTGATGAACTGCTGGTTCGCACAGCGCGTCAGACCGTTGGAGATTCCGTGGAATTGATGGTGGATGCGGGTGGAAGCGAACAATTCTGGCCCCACGGCACGAACTGGGCTCGAAACACGGCGGAGATGCTGGCGGACTACAACATCGTCTGGTTCGAGGAAGCTCTGCCGCCGGATGACATCGATGGGTTCGTCGAACTGACACGTGTCTCGCCGGTTCCGATTTCCGGCGGCGAAGTGCTGACTCGGCGTCAGGGATTCCAGCCATGGCTCGAACGTCACGCGGTCGACATCATCCAGCCGGATGTGACCAAGAACGGAGGACTCAGCGAGTTTCGAAGAATCGCTTATCTGGCTCAGGATCATAACGTGCAGGTGGTTCCTCACGGCTGGAACACGGCAATAGGTCTTGCGGCTGACCTTCAGATTTCCGCGTTCCTGCCGGTCGCGCGCTATGTCGAATACCTCACACCGTGTGCGTACATCGATCAACTGACCGCTGAACCGTTTGTCATCGATGCCGAAGGTCTGCTGACGATTCCGGATCAACCTGGCCTGGGCGTGATGATCGATCCTGACAAACTGAAACGCTTTTGTCCGACACGAATTCCGTTTCGCTAAGACGTGAGGCCTGAATGGCCTTTTGCAGTGGTCCGACCAAATTCGGATCGTCTGAGACATCCGGTCTTTGCAGCACAAAACACATTCGGCACTTTGCTCATGATGCGACTCATTCTTCGAAGCCTGTTCTGGCATCTACGAACTCACCTGATGGTCATGCTGGCGGTTGCTGTTTCGACAGCGGTCATCGGCGGAGCACTGATTGTGGGTGATTCTGTCCGCGCCAGTCTTCGCCACATGACGCTCAGTCGCCTTAGCTCGATTTCTCATGTGCTTCATTCGCCCCGATTTGTTCGACAGCAGCTGGCGAATGATCTGAATGCACTTGAAAGCACGAAATCTGCCGGACTGGAAGTCCATCCCGCTCTGATGCTGACCGGAAGCGTCGAAAAGAAATCAGCGGATGGTTCGCTGCGCCGAGCGACGGAAGTGGGGCTGACAGGGATTTCGTCGGACGCATGGAAGTTATTCGAGTCGGATCATGTGAAGGCTCCATCCGACCAGGGACTGGTGCTCGGCTATCGCACAGCCACGGAGCTTCAGGCAAAGACAGGTGATGACGTCTCGGTGTGGGTGGAACTTCCTTCCTCTATTCCTCGCGACAGTCTGCTTGGTGAACGAGAAAATGTGTCCGTCGAAATCGTCCTGAAGGTCGAAGGCGTTTTGCCCGAGTCCGCCGGGGCGACTCGTTTCTCACTGCAGCCGGCTCAGCAGCTTCCTCACAACGCGTTCCTGTCTCTCTCGACATTTCAGCAACGGCTGAACCTGGAGGAGCGGGAAGCCACCAGACGAAATCCCGTCGCGCGCCCGGGTCGAGTGAACACACTGCTGATTGGCACCAGCACGCCGGTGGATTCTGATGAACTCCGCCGAACGGCTCAGCTGGCATCACTGATGTCGCAGGATGTGGATCGTGCAAAAGAACTGAACGACTCGCTGAAGAAATCACTGAAGCTCGCTGACGTCGGCCTTCGCATTCGCCGCATTGTCGACAGGGGTTATCTCTCGGTCGAGAGTGACAGCATGATTCTTGAAAAGAGCGTGGAAGAGTCTGTGACGACAGCCGCCAGTTCCCTGGGCATGCTGGCGATGCCTTCGCTGGTCTACCTTGCCAACGAGATAAATGCTGCGGATCGACCGGACAACAAAAGCCGGTTTTCGATGTACTCGATTGTGGCCGGTCTTGATTTCAAACAGCCAAAGCCACTTGGTCCGTTTGAACTTGAAGATGGCTCTCCCGTTCCGTTTCTCAACGAAAACGACATTGTTCTTTCGTCCTGGCTTGCTCAGGACCTTCAGGTCAAGGTGGGTGACAACGTACAAGCGCGATGGCACGAAGTTGGAAGCCATGGCGATCTTCCGGAAACGCAGCGTTCATTTACGGTACGAGGAATCCTGAAGGCCGCTGATCCTCTCTCCATTGATCGTGACATTACTCCGTTTGTGGATGGCGTGACCAACGTTGAAACATTCGGTGACTGGGATCAGCCGTTCGACATGGAGATGGATCGCATCACGACTCGTGACGATGAATGGTGGGAAGAACATCGAGCGACCCCCAAAGCCTTTGTGTCGATCGAAACCGCCCGCAAGTTCTGGAGCAGCCGTTTCGGACAGTCGACTTCATTGCGAATCGCGTCTGCTGGAGTGGCGTTGCCGGAAGACCGGCTCACGATTCTTGAAAACCGCCTGATGGATGAAATTCCGCGATCGTTCAAGCCTTTGGAACTTGGCTTGTACATTCGGCCTGTGCGAGTCGAAGGCCTCATGGCTTCCACCGGCGCCAACGACTTTACTCAGCTGTTCCTGGGCTTCAGCTTCTTCCTGATTCTGTCAGCCATCCTGCTGGCTGCGTTGATGTTTCAGCTCAGTGTCCGCCAGCGAGTCGCCCAGATTGGACTTCTTGAAGCCGTGGGATTCACCGCATCCCGGGCGCGACGAGCATTCACGCTGGAGGGCTTTGTGATCGCGCTTCTCGGAAGCATCGTGGGCGCGGTGGCAGCCGTCTATTTCGCGAAGCTGATGATCTATGGACTGACGACATGGTGGGTTGGTGCAATCGGGACTCAGTTCCTTCTGCTCGAGATTCTGCCGGAGAGACTGGTCATGGCGTCGGCGATTACCGTGATTCTTTCCACCATTGTTATCTGGAATTCTGTTCGCCGGACCACCCAGCGAAGTCCGCGTGAACTGCTCGCCGGAATGGCATCTGACGATATTCCGGCGAAGCGGCATCCGCTTGTCACTTTGATCATCAATGCGATGCTGGTCATCACCATCGCAGCTTCCATCGGACTGCCGGCGGCGAGCCTGCTGGGTCTGGTGCCCGCGAAGGAAGCGTTTGGCGGGCTGACGTGGCCGGTCGTGTGCTTCTTCCTGTCAGGATTCGCCTGGCTCACATCTTCGCTGCTGTTGCTGCAGTCGCTCCTCCGGCGCCGGGCTGGAGAAGCGATCAGCGGCGCGGAGATTCAGTCCCTGTCAGGACTGGCCCTGGCTTCGGCGGCTCGCAACCCGGCTCGCAGTCTTTTGACAACTGTGCTGATTGCGTTTGCCACCTTCGTCATTGTTGCCGTCGGAGCAGGGCGGCGTAATCCGGTGTCAGAAGTCCCCGATTTGAATTCAGGGAATGGTGGATTCCGGCTGGTGGCCGAGTCATCTTCGCCCGTACTTTTTGATCCCAACACGAAGGACGGAAGGCTTCGACTGGGGCTCGAGGCGAATGAGTCAACGAAGCTGCCGGAGAACACCAGGATCTTCACCTTCCGGACTCGCCCAGGGGAAGACGCCAGTTGCCTCAATCTATTCCAGGCCACAGTGCCAACATTGCTCGGAGCCACGAAAGACTTTATCGAACGCGGTGGATTTCGCTTTGCCAATACGCCGGGCGAAAAGCCATGGCAGGCACTTTACGAACAGCTTCCTCCAGCCAAAGCGGGAGACAGGGAGATTCCGTCGGTTCCGGTGATCGGCGACATGAACACTCTCCAGTTCAGCCTGAAGAAGGGAATTGGTGATCGAATTCTGTTCCCCAACGATGATGCTCCCACGCATGCCCTGCAGATTGTTGGAATGCTGGACAGCAGCATCTTTCAGGGAGTGCTTGTGATGTCGGATGAGAACCTGCTGAGAGTTTCGCCGGAGTCATCCGGAGCACGCTACTTCCTGATTGAAGCATCGGATTCCGAAGCCGCATCGCAGACTGCAAAAGCGATGGAGACTGCACTGCAGGCATATGGAGTTGATACCGACCTCGTCAGCCAGCGTCTTGCGGACTTTCTTGCCGTTCAGAACACCTATCTGTCAACGTTTCAGATGCTTGGAGGACTCGGCCTGCTGGTGGGAACGCTCGGGCTTGCCGCGGTCATGATTCGAAACGTCCTGGAACGCCGCACGGAGATTGCGATGCTGCGAGCCTTCGGGTTTCGCACGACAAGGATTATGTGGCTGATCTTCGCCGAAAACACCCTGTTGCTGCTCTGGGGACTCACCGCCGGCGCACTGTCAGCATTGATCGCCATGGCTCCGCACCTGCTGGGAACCGGCGCGGACGTGCCATGGATCGAACTTGGAATCACGCTGGCCGCCGTCCTCGCCGTCGGCACATTCGCCTCGATGATCCCTGTCTGGAACGCAGTCAGAATCTCCGTACGTGAAGTCCTCGTGACAGCCTGAACCAAGAACCAAGAACCAAGAACCAAGAACTAACAACCAGGAACCAACAACCAGAAGCTCGCCCCCCGCCCTACTCATACGCACGTTTGTGGCGGTAATAAACTTCCAGTGTCAGCAGAGCGAGTGAAGTCGTATAGACTCGGCCTGCGTCCCATCCTCCAACCGGTGCCCAACTCCCATCTTTGTGTCCGTCTTTCTCCTGAAGTTCAATCAGCAACTCTCGCATCACGGCGTTCCATTCCTTCCAGGGCTTCCCGCCATGATGGTGCAGCACCTGAGTTGCATAATACCAATAGTAAAAATCACCACTGAGCTTTGGCGGATTTGTCATCAGATACTGGACTCCGGCTTCGAGTCCCGATCGTTTTGTGCCTGATGCATAAATTCGGCAGAGCATGCCTTCTGCGGTCATACTTGGACTTCGGCCGTGGCGCGGCTGATATCCGTACCCGCCTCCCTTTGGGTCCGACTGGACACTATCCAGATACTGACTCACTTTCGGAAACACCTCTTTGGGGACCCGAAGCCCACCCTGTTGTGCGCTTTTTAGTGCGATGACCTGCCAGCCTGTCACGCTTGTGTCGCCAGCTTCACCGGCCGAATATCTCCAGCCTCCGGCCTTGTGCTGTGCTCTTGCGATATAGTCCACGGCCCTCTGAGCCGGTATTTTCAGCTCTGGATCCTTTGTCATCGCATAGGCTTCACACAGGGCCATAGCCCCGATGCCCTGAGAGTAACCTTCACCAAAACAACTCGCGAAGGTGCCATCCTTTCCCTGATCGGCGATCAACCAGTCCAGACCTTTCTTCACAGTTGACTGATACTTGCCTTTCCTGTGTGTGTATCCGGCACCGAGAAATGGAAGCAAACCGAAGCCGGTCGCTGCGACTTCGTAGCCGGGTCCTGCTTGAGCAACTCCTGTTTCGCAGTCGCAGCGTTCAGGAAACTGCGTCATCGACCAATGGCCATCCTTGTGCTGGTGCTTTGCCATCCACTTCAGTCCCAGCTCAACGGCAGCTTCACTTCCCTCGCTCCCCCCGTCTGATGCAACAAGCTGCTTTCGTGATTCCGCATCGCGTCCCGAGAACATTCCGGGGGGTCGAGCGGCGGCCGGTTTCCTTTCAGCTGCGACGCCCGACAGGTCCTTTTCAAGGTTCTCCAGCGGGGCCACCATGAAGGACTTGCGTTCCGCCTCGTTCTTCGCTGTCGCGGTCCCAGCGCCATTCTCCTGTCCGTCTTCATTCAATGCGGATCTCTCTTCGTGCTGACCTGGTTCTTTTTTTAGACCGTCATCGCCCACTTCTGAACCGTCTCGTCCGCCAGACGCCTCGTCCGGTGCGTCTGGATCTCCGGCAAGATTGACGTCACTGTTTCCGCCCGCATCATCATCGGACGAATTGCCATCTCCGACCTTATCACCAACGCCGGTCCCCTGACCGTTCCCGTCGCCCGTCAGCGAATTCCCGCCAGATCCTGTCCGCAGTGAGTACATCAGCATCAGCATTGCGGCAAACATCAGGCAGCACATCACACCGACAACCGTGCCCAGCGCAACGCGAGGCCCGAACTGCGTCTTCTGATCGTTTCGTTGTTGCAATTCTCTGGCGGAATCGTCGGTCATCGTCTGTTCGCCTTGTTCCCGAGACTTTCTTACTGCACTCGAATGCGTTCAGCCTGATTACCAATCTGAACCTTGCCGTCGTCCGGAAACGGAACAAGATGATATTCAAATCCTGCACGAATGATCGCATTCTTCAGCGGCTCGAAAGTCGCGAACGAATCCCGGAACACGTAGACCGACAGAAAGTGCTTCTCCTTGTCGAATGTGGAAAGCCGCTCTCCGATCTCATCGGCGTTCGATCCATCTTCGGCAACCGAAAGACCCGTGTCTTCCACTGGCTCCAGATACCGAACATCGCCTTCCCCGACAACGATTCGTGTCTCAGTATCATTATGGACGAACTTGCCTTCGTCGTCTTTGCGAACATAACAGCAGAGTCGACCATCTTTCAGGAAGAACGGAATCTGAGCTTTCCGTGTTTCATGCTGACGGGGAGTTTGCGAAGTGCGGCTGCGGAGACTGGTTTCGGATTCCAGCTTCTGCTTCGCCAGTCGCAGCCCCTCTTCCGCATCGGCCATCAACTGAGCAAGTCGTACCAACTCTCTGGCAGTGTCCTCAAGGTCCGCCTGAGACTCGGCCACCCTGGCAAGCTGCTCGGTCTTGTCTTTCACAAGATGATCACTGCTCTCGTCGAGCGATCGGATGGACTCCAGCAGGCCAAGGCTTTCCGAACTCGCAAACCGTCGTTCCAGATCTTCCTTCTGTCGCACGGCCTGTCGAAGTTTTGTCAGCCGCGCATCGGACTGAATCAGCTCGCTTCGCAGTTTTCGGAGTTCACCGCTGGACTCCGCACTGGGCGTCGACGGCCCGGAATCCCGACTGACCTGGTTCGTCAAAATCGACACAAGCATGGCGAGAAACAAAATCCCGCCGAACGTGTTGCAGATCGTGTCCAGCAAAAGATCCAGACTGTCACCCGGGCCAGATTTGCGACTCATGGTGCACCGGCCCCCGTTTTTGGATCGATGGCAGTCTGATCTGAGCGCATGAGGTCGTAACCAATTTCAAACTGCTGTTGCTGCAAAGCTTGCCTGACGATGGAAAAACTGTCGATACTTGCCGGCTTGACGAGCAGAACGAAGTACATGGAATTTCTGTCCTGTCCCTGAACCCACGTCACAAACTCCTCGGGAGTCTGGAATGTTTCAGGCTGTCGAACCTGCCCCATTTCGGCTGCGAGGATGGATGTCTCATTCAACTCGACCAGCCACGGTGATTTTGCAGCCCCTGCCGGTCGATTGAAGATCACTCGATTCGCCTTCTGCATGGCTTCCAGCTGCTGAGCGATCTCTGCCTGCTGTTTTGTCAGGGCTTCGATTGCTTCAGGCGTCAGGTTCTTCCCCTCAATGCTCTGTTCCTTCTTTCGCGCATCAATTTTGTCCTGCGTCCTTTTGATCCGCTCCTGCTGCAGCGCGAGTTCGTCCGCGGCGGCTTTTAGCTGTTCCAGCTTTCTTTGAAGGGCATCGGCATCGAAACGAATGGTGGTTGTTTCGTCCAGAACCTTCTGCAGTCGATCGGCTTCTTCCGTGCTTTGGCCGACAGCCTGCTGCAGCATCTGTTTGACCTGCGACGATTTTTGTTCCTGAGGCGCGGCGTCCGTCTTCGTCAGGTTGTGAACGAGTTCGACGGCCATCATCATCGTGATCAACAGAATGATTCCCGTCACGGACGTGATGATGTCCTGAAACGCGAAAAGCGTGAATGGTGCTGAGTGTCCTTTGCGTCTGCCCATAGTATGCTCTGTCAGGGAAAGGTGAACTCGTGAACCAGCTTCTTTTCCTGGCCATGTCGCACTGTCCCCGTGAAGCTCCGCGACTTTCCTTTGACCTTGATTGTCACCTGAAACTTCGTGGGGTCCGCGCCTCCATAATTGGCAAAATGGTGCACATAGACGCGAAACTTTCCGTTCGGTGATGCACCGACCGGCCAGTACACATTTTCGACTGGCTCCTGCGATGTCGGACCGCCGGCATTCATGTCCACATCCAGTTCACCGCGACACGATGACGTGCGATTGTTGTACCAGATGATTTCCCGTCCAGGCGTTTGCACATGAAGGTCCAGATCATTGCCGTTGTTCCATGCCAGCGAAATCTGCACGTCACCCGATTTGGCACCGGCCTGCTTTAGTCGATCTTCGAGATCCGAAAACCCGTCACCTCCGCCTGCACCTCGCTCCTCCTGAGCTGCTGGTTGCTCGGCTGGTTCCTCCGCTGGTTCTTCCGCAGGCGGCGTGAGATCCTGAACGACAAACTCATTCAACCGCTTCTCCGGCAAGTCCACGGAAACCGGTTCCTTTGGGGAGGCCGTTTCCAGGCGCTGCCGCGGCTTCTGCGCCCCGGACTTCTTTCTGACTTCCCTGATCTCCTCCGCATCGGCTGACGATCCCTTTCCGGCAGGATTCTCCGACGGACCACTGCCAGGCCCAGCCGCAGCAGCTTCACCGCGCCCCCCTTCTCCGGATGCTCCGTTGCCCGAACCGCCGCCGTTCGCACCGCCATCTCCGGGCCTGAGGGAAACCAGGAGAAAGATCAGTCCTGCCAGCAGAGCAATCGTGGCCAGCTGGATTCCCATCGCAACCAGCGTCGGCGCGAAGAACTCCTTCTTCTGAGCCGAAACTCCGTCCGCGGAACTCTGTTTCACGTTCGATTCCTGACGCGCAGAGTCATCCGTCGGCGGATCTGCCGGCTGCGATGGATCGAAAGAAGTCTGCTGCAGCGTGGACATTGCTGTCACTCATCATCCCGTTCGTAAACCATGATCCGAAGTTTGTTCACGACATTGCGAGTACAGTATTCGGTGCACTCATCCAGAAACTCCTCTTCACTCTTCTTCAGGAAAGCCAGCCACAGCTGAATCATCAGAGCCGCCACCAATGCCTCCAGAGTCGTCACGAATGCTTCTGACAGCCCCGCGGTCACATTTTGCAAAGACGCTTTGATCGCCTCCATTTCGCCGGCACCCTGGAGAACTCCACCAAATTCGCCGATCGCTTCGGACAGTCCAAGAACTGTTCCAATGAACCCGAGAACCGGAATGGCCCAGACAAAACTGTTCAGCACGGAGTAGCTGGTTTCCATCGACGACTCATCGTGGCTTCCCTGAGCACGAAGAATGTCCTCTACATCGCCGACGCGGCCAAGGTTTCGAAGATTTGACAGCGCAATCTGGATCCGATTGAACAGGACAAAGTGGCGTGGATCGTCGACCATGCGATGAATATTGTTCATGACCACATCAACAGTCTTTGCCGCCAGAACAAAACCTGGGCTCGACGGCACAACTCGATATTCCTCCTGAAAGCATCGTCGCTGCAGCGCCAACTTTCTCGATTTGATCAACAGTGCAAAACTTGCCCAGGCAGAAAGGAAGACAATGGCGTACGGCGTCGGCCCCTGTTCCAGGAACATGACCGAAAAGCTGTGCTTCGGAAAGGCGATGAGTGGAAGGTAGAACAGCACTGTCAGCAGCAGTGCGATAATCGATGACCGGAACATATTCATGCGAGTAAACCGGCCACCGCCGCCATACAGGCGCTGTTCGACGTCCATGCGGTTCCAGCACAGGGGAGGCAACGTCTCAGGTGTTGTCATGGAGATATTCCAGCAAAAGTCAGGCGACAGCACTGATCAGCAGGACGACAGTAAACAGCAGACACAGAATCAAAATCGTGTAGCCACAACTGAGTCCGACCACAATCAGATTGCGTTCCATGGTTGTTCCAGGCATTTGATGAAACCGAATAATCGCAAGATGTCCCATGATGACGGCTGCAACGCCCAGCAGCAGGTTGATCCCAAGCATTGCGATCAGACCGATATTGTCTGAAGGAACAAAGGAGCCAACTCGCAGTCGCAGCACAACCATGGCAGTGGACACAAGGAGCAGAAGAAAGCCGATTGGCCCCGCCACGAGTGCCAGAACCGTCGGTACGGCGATCGGTCTTCCGGCAGGAGCATGGTCCATCTCATCCGACCAATCCGATTTTTCAGAGCGTTTTCGCACCGAGTCCGATGAATCCTGCGACTCATCGACTTCGGCAGACATCGATTCCACGCCTCGCTGTTTTCGTTCCAGCGATTGTGGTCGGTTCGCCTCGGGAAACAACTCGGGGCGAGCGGACGCGGACGTCCACGACTTCTTGTCTGTGGAGACTTCATGAGCCTTGCTGAAGCCGCCTCGACCTGCAAGTTCACGCAGGTCCTCCATGGAATACGGGCCTCGAACGGTCTGCCCAAGACGTATATAGAGTGGATCAGACAAGACTCAACCGTGCCTTTCGGAATCAACCTTCCAGACGCTTCTCATACACGACTTTGAACCGCCTTCACTCATTCCCTGTAAAGATAGACGGGGCGTCCCTCCACAAGAAACGCTGAGGTATCAGTGATCAGCGGTTTTCCCTTTTGCATCATGCCGATCGGATAGAGGCGAGGGGCTTCTTCGCCTGGTTTGGCAAAGATAAACAATTGACCGTTCAGGTCATCCGTCGGTGGCCTGTCGCATAAACAGATCCATCCGGCGGCTTCATGATTCAGCCATCCGACCCATTGATATTCACCGCCAATTGTAATCCTGCTGATCTTTTCCCGATGGGCTGCAATGTCATCCGGCAGGCTCGCCGGATCCTGAACCGATTTCAGCAACTCCGTCGCTCGCGCTGCTATTCGGACGGTCTCTTCATGGTCTGGATCAAAAGGGTCAACATCGCGCAACTGCTCGCTGTTGAGTTGTTCAAGTGTCTTCTGGTACCGCTGACTGGTCACGGGACTACCCATGGCTGCCGTTTTCAGAACTGTCCGCAGGAGGAACAGGTGAAAGATCGGATGCTGACGCTGTCCGTTGTAGACCCGAATCAGCATATCCGCCATCGTGCGTTCCCAATCCAGCTCATGTATCCGGCTGAGATCCTGTGTGATCTCGCGAACCAGCACCGACTCCGGCGCCGCCCAGTCCGGTTTCCCTGAACTGTTTCGAATATCCACTTCGGCCAAAGCCAAATTCACCGATTTCTCCTGACGCTGGCGAACGACAGCAGTCGAGTCCGTCAAAGGAAAGAGCCGGACTCTGGGAGGTGCGTCAAGAATCTCCGGTTCCTTGTTCGTATAGCGGCGCTTTCCATCGACTGTCAGAACCAGGAACAGATCATTGAGATTCGCCATCTCCAGCTGGTCAATCATTCCGGATTCGATGGGTGCGCCGGACTCGTCAACCCGCTGTCCGATGAATCGCAGATAATCACAAATCGCCTTCAGATCATCGCGCCTTGGAAACTCCGGATTGGCCATGAAGAAGGCATCCGCTTCCGCCACGTACTTTCGAGCTTCCACCGGTGTGAGCTTCGTACAGTCCTTCGAATGTTCCCCCACAAACGTGTTCAAAGTCTCCATTCGCGGCCACAGATCCGCTTCGGTCTTCAGCAGATTGTCAAATCGCAACGACCGCGGGTGCTTCGGGAACTGCTTCACATAAGCGTCGATCGCGGTTCGATAATTCGCCAGAGAACCCACACTGTCCGTGATTCGCAACAACAGCTGACTGTGAATGGCCTGATCATTCAACTCGGTGACTTTGGCATCCAGGCGCGCAAGCAGATCCTTTGGACCGCTGGAGCCTGCGATGAGTTCCGGGCTGACGCCTTCTGCTGTTGACAGGTCTCGAAATCGCTGCCGAAAATCCTCGAGAACCTTTCTGTCAGTCAAACCACTTGTCTCAACAGAATGGTACTCCTCCACCGCTTTCTGAAAATTTGCGGTGAAGGTCTCGTCGACAAGTTTCTGGACCTGTTGATGCTTCTTCTCAATCTCCGCTCCGAGCCGTTCAAGTTCCTCCGACTCAGTGGCACTTTGTGCTGTCAGTGCTTCCAGCTGCGATCTCAGGGCTGTTGTCTCTGTCAGGCGACTTGCCGATGCCAGCCCCGACTCGATGGCCTGACAGCCAGCACGAAACAGTTCCTGCCTGGCGTCTTCATCCTGCCGCGCACGTTCAACGACAACCAGCATCGCCTGAATCTGCGGCACTCGCAGCATCTCCGGCTGTTCCCTTTGCAGAGTCTCCACATACGCTTCGGCGGCATCCACATCATTTCGATCCAGCAGTGCCGTCAGAGCGGACATATGCCCGGCGATCGTTTCATTCACGGCACGTTCGCGAAGGACAAACATCGCCAGAGCCGCAGCACCGATCACCATCAGACATACGACAATCAGACGACGCACATACTTCCTGTGCGATTCAATATTCAGCTCATCGTACCATGAGCTCAATCTGCGTCTCAGTGGTTCCGGGATTCCCTGCTCAAATCCGTCCACCGCATGCTGAATCGGAAGCAGCACCTCTTTCGACTGTCGCTTGTCCAGCCCGTCGCTGAGCTGAGCAAGAAGCTGTTCATATTTCGCCTTCTTTGCGTCTTCATCATCGCTTTCCTGCAGCCACCTGAACGCTGCCTGAGTTTCCAGGATCAACGGATCATCCATGCTCAACAGCGCGTGAGTCTGGCAGTTGTTCCATTCTTCACGGATCTTTCTTCCGCCCGCGACATCGTTCGCCGACCACATGTTCTGGAGTAACGATGCCAGTTCTCCCATGCGAACTTTCGCGCGTCGGGCATTCTCCTGCCGAAGCGCACGGGCGGCGTTCTTGATCAGAGCCGGGTCCGGTGCTTTCAGCCAGTCTTTACTGCTGAGTTCTGCACACAGCAGTGTCAATCGGCCGTGATCATGCTGCTGAATCGCTCCCGGCAATTCTGTTCGAATCGTCTTCAGCCGTTCTGTTTCGAAAAGCTCCACCTGCCGGGCCGCGACTTCCTTTGCCGTGGCTTCTTCCATTTTGTGGATTCGTCGCATCACGCCAAGCCGAACGGATAACGGACTGTTCGCGAGAGCATGCCGACGATTCAGACGGTACAGCGGCTCCAGACGGCGGGCCGGGGCATAGCAGGCATTGATCTGTCTCGAAGCGTAATGATCAATCGCCGGAGGCGCCGGGATCCCAAACTGATCCAGATACTCCACCCAGACCGGCTGTTCCGGGAAATCCAGAATCGACACGATCTCAAGCAGACTGCCTTCATCCGCTCTGGAGATCGCATCGAGCTTCAGTCCTTTTTCCACAAGCTCGAGGCAAGTGGTGAGCAGGGAGTTGACCTGCTGTATGGCAGCGGTGTACTTCTTTGCCAGTCGCTGCAGGTCGGCTTCAGAGGGATCGTTGCGTGATTCGAGCAATGCACGAACTTCCGCAATGATCTCCTGAACGTCTTCTTTGCGAATTATGGCCATGACAATGATCTTTGTGACGAACGATAAGTGGCGTGGTTCATGCTGAGTATCCGAATGATGCGGCGGATGCCTCCCTGATCTCACGGTGGATCAAAGGCCGCTTTAGCCTCCACGCTGGTAGAAATCACAAGGTTGCTGGCCCCTCTCTCGAGTGGCCGAACCAGCTGAAATTCGAGGCGTCCGTTCTTCTCAACGTTTTGACACAGCTCCGTCAGTTTTTCCATTGCTGCATGCGCTTTGGAGTACGTCTCCTGTATCTCGCCAGCAACCGCCTTTTCATCTTCCAGCTCGCTGCATCTCTGATTGAGTTGATCTTCTTTGTCAGACAAATCCTGCCGGAAAGTCTGGTTCAGCATGTCCCTGACGTTGTCCAGCTGCTTTGTCGTCTTCTCAAGATCCTTGTCGATGTCTTCCGCTTCCTTCTTCCACCGCTCAGCGATGGAGTTCATTTCCCTGGTAAGCTTCTCAAGGTCGGTGCGTTTGAGAGGCTGTTCGACATAAGTGATATCACTGCTGCCTTTGTTTGCGGGCAGCTTTGGAATGGTCGTGAACCACGATGACTGCACTTTCAGCTGACCGTGATCCTGTCGAAGTGCCAGCTGAATTCGCAGCAGAACCTGGCCATAATCGGCATCGGACATTTGAATCTCAGCGGTCTGGGAAGTCATCAGTTCGCTTCCGGCCTGCTCATTCTCCGGCCAGTCATGCAATGAGAAATCCAGACGCACCGACTCCGGGGGCGGCAACTGAATTCCGGGTGGCACAAATGGGGCGATCTCGGAGGCCTTTGCATCGAGACTCACTCTTAATGCCGCAGCGCGGACTGGAGCCCAGAGGCTGCACACTTCGCTGTCGTCTTCCGCTGAGATCTTCAGCCGACAAAATGGAAGCTTGCCCTTATCGGCATCCTTGTGCCAGCGAAAGATGAGCTGCTGACCCTGGAGCTGAAATTCCCCCACCGGCTGAACTCGATCAAAGCCCAGCGCGGCAACCTGCCTGACACTCCACCGACAGGTCTTCTCGTCGGCCAGCTTTTCCAGTTCCATCGTCAACTTTGGAAACTCCGTGTCCAGCAGTGTCAACTGGACATTCTTCGGATCGCCTGTTTTGATTTTGCACAGAGTCACTTCCTCCGCGACCCCTTCCCCTGCAATCTTCAAAACGCGCGAACGTGCGCGGATATCATCAAGAGGCTTTGCCGTTAACGCATCGTCGCTCGGTGTCGTTGCCCCAACATCCTTCGAATCGGCAGTCACCGGAGCACCATCGTCTGCTGGCGCGCTTTCTCCGGCATCCGTATTAGCCATCGCAGGGACCTCAGACTTTACGAGATCCCTTTCTGCACTGTTCGAATCGTCAGCCGTTGCCAGCGCCCCTTCTGGCTTTGGTGATTCGTCGTTCGCTGCGTCCTTCGTCGTACTTTCTCCGGAAGCAATCTGTGGCTGGTTGTCTGCGGACGCTGGTGCAGTTGCTGACGATATTTCGGGAGACGGAGTCGGAGGAATTGGGGCTTGCTGTTTAGCCTTGTTTTCGGCAATTTCCCTTGTCGCACGTCCGGATCCCGGCGCGGACCCGATGACCGTGATCGCCATCACCAATCCGACGCACGCCATTTGCAGCAGCACTCCGACGCCGATCGGCGTGAAGAAACTGGCGGGTGGTGTTTTAGGGAGCACTGATTTCATGGGCTTTGTTCGGGAAAAGTGCCTTTCGCAGGACATCGTGTTCGGGATGACCATCCACCCCAAGTCCACTCATCACATCATTCTGTTGTTAAGAGTTCAATTCCCTGCTCGCCAGCGTCCGGGATCATAAGCCGCAGTTTGAGCCGCAGCTGACCGTTCAACGAAATGTCATCCACAAGCTTCTCCAGATCGTCAGCCAGCTTTCGTGCGGCCTTCCAGCGGGATTCGTACGCATCGACGTTCCTGCCGTGAGATTCAAGGTTCTTTTCTAACTCCTCAATCTTGTCTTTCAGCTCGGAATCCCTGATTTCCCCGTTACTTTTGCGTGGAGCACGTTTCGTTTCATTATCCAGCGCCAGGCGCTCAGCCTCCAGCTTCCTGCGTTCCTTCTGGATCTCCTCACGACCCTGGTCGAGTTCTTCGTTTGTGATTTTCAACAGTCCGGGGGTCAGCGGAACAAACACAATTTCCGGCTCTTCATCACTGTTCAACATTCCCAGCTTCAGCTTCATCTCAATCTGAACTCTCTCTTCGACTTCTGAAAGAGTCACCTGAAGTTCAGCGGTCGCACCGTAGGTGCCCTTGTCTTTGCTCTCAATTCGAAACTGCACCTGGTCCCCGACGTGCAGAAATGGGGGACCGGTCCGCGATACATCTACGGACTGACAACTGAACTCACACTGAGACAACTCAATGGCCTGAGTGTTAGGCAATTGATTTTTATTCAATAACGTTTCAGTTGTGACCGTTTCACGAACATTGAGTCGCACAGGCCGTATTCGGACCACATCACGCAGCGTGCATTTTTCCTGTTCAACACCCAGAGAAGGATCACCAGCTTTCATCTCCAGCAGACAATTGATGATCTCAAAGTTCTCATTGCCTTTGCTCCAGCGGAACGACAGATTCAGATTCCTGTCCAGACGGAATGTTCCGACAACATGCGGCTTGCTCTCCAGGTCGACTCCGGTCGTCGATTTTCGCAGCACGTCCCATTCCCTCGCGGAGTCCTCTTTTTTGTCTCTTGCCTCAACGAAGAAACCCATGCCTGGCTTAAGGACCGATGCTCCTCCGATAATGCGTGTCAGCTCGAAATGCTCCGGCGACTTCACATGAATCTTCGTGAGCACAGCGGGACCATCAGGGCCGGAAGTCAAACCTGACGCGGGCAGTTTCAACTCCAGCCGATTGTGGAGATTACGAACTCCCTGCAATGGACGCGGTGCAGGATCAGTGGTCGTCGTTTTGACTACTTCCGGTACCGGCTTCTCCCGATTCTGTAGTTCAGAGCCATCAGTACGGTTCGGTTCCGGGACAACGACCGCAACAGAGCCTTGCTGCTCCGCCTCCGCATTCCTCTCTCCTTCTGCCTTCTTTTCTCGATCCCGCTGTTCCTGCTCTCGCTTCCTCTTCTCCTCACTGGCTTCGCGCTTCTTTGCTTCCAGGTCCGACGATTTCACGATCTCCTGAAACTCTTGAGGACTTCCGCCGCGAAGGGCATCGCGAATCAACAGGACCGCCAGGCCAGAAATCAGCAACAGAATCACCAGGAGACTTGCAGGTCGCAGCAGCAATGGCGTTGACGAATCGTCTGACCGTCCGCGAAGAGGCTCACGCGTCTTTACTCGAATCAGAACGGGGAAGCTGGCAGCTTGAAGACTCTGCGCTGGTACCACCGGATGATCGACGACTTCAGGCGAATCCAGTTCGACAAGATTCCGATCCTCCGCCGGGTCAGTTAGCGGCGGCAGATGTTCCTTTCGACGTCTGGCCGTCAATGACGCGGCCCGATCGCTATCCCATGGCCGAGCACCACTGGAGGTCAGCGGCGTCAGAGAATTTTCCGGAGCTGGTATTCCTGCCGCTGCGATTCCGGGGATATCAATGACTTTTCCCCGCGGGTCCAGGCGTGCTCGTTTCGCCGCGTCCGTACCGTCGAGAACAAACTGCCACTGACAGTGGATACTGACCGGCAGATTGCCCGCGAAGAAGGTGCTGTACGTGACCTCCCATCGGCTCTCCGGAGGAAGAAGCGATAAAGCCTCGTGAACCAGTTCAAGAGCCCACGTCTCACGCTCAAGACCGATGTCGCGCGGCAGGATCACCTGCACCGTAGTTCCTGGTTCGTCCGCAGAGGCGGCAAGAATCGCGGCCCAGCCGGCATCTTTTGTCGCGAACTTCCAGCAACGACACTCACCCGACCTGGGCTGATTCGCAACTGGCAAACAAATTTGCTTCGCATCCGGCAGCACGCTCGGCACTTCCTCACTGCGCCATTCTCTGACCCACGGAATCGCCAGAGACTCAGAAGCAGGGCCCTCCGAATGATCTTTCTCCAGCTGACTGTCATCGACGGCAATGATGTGAGCCAGCTTGTTGGACCGATTGGTATGGTCGAGCGGAGCGTTTGAAACGCGAGCCAGAATATGAAACCGCTGGTCTCCGAGCCGGGCGATGTAGTGAGCAAAGTTGACCGGGTTCAGCGACGCCTGCGGACCGTAGGCGTCGAACACATGACTGTAACTCGTCAAACGCTCCAGAAGCTGCGCGAGATTTCCTGGCATGCCTCGCGTACTTCGCACCGTACAGAATCCGGTGCTGCCGGTTCGCAGTCCATGACGGGCCGAAGTGAAGACAATTTCCTGAGTCAAATGGCTCGCTCCTCTCGGTAGACATTTCCGATAGGTGCAGGCGTTGACATCCCCGAGGCAGGAATCAGGGACACGCCACGAGCTTTCGCGCCGGCTCGATGCAGCGCATACAGAAACGGCAGTTCCACCCAGCGTGGTGCAATCTGGCTGGGATCAAATCGAAGATCCGGACGACCATTGGCATCGGTTCCCGCAACCACAGGACTGCGCCCGGTCGCCGTCACCGGGATAAACACAACTTCTCTCGCAAACCCTCGCGCGGCCGTGACGATGGAAGATCCATAACGCTGCAGGAGTTGCTCGATGACGTCAGAAACCTGCTGCAGCACGTCGAGCCGAAGAGAAGCGGCGCCGCTGGAATCCTGCTGAATCACTTCGTCCAGAACATTAACGGACTTTTCGAGCAGATAGCGCCAGACATCAAACTTCTGAACAATCACAATCAGTGGCCGATCAAACTTCTCTGCCGCCGGCATATTGGTCAGCTGTTTGATTCGCGCGGCGGCCTCGGACAAAACGTCTGCCTGAGGATACGTGTTCATCCCCGACTCGAGCTGCGGATCAAGACTTCCCTGAACGCTGGAACGGCAAGCCCGTCGGAATGCGGATTCCTGCGTCGGGTCGTAGACAAAAAGAAGCGCCTCGGATCTGGCCATGTGGTCAATCACCGGAGTCAGCGCCGTCACTGCTCCCGGAAGAAAGTGCTCACCCGCATTGTCGTAGAGACACACCATTCGGGACGTTTCGCGGCAGCGAGCATGCAGGTGATGAGTTTCGTCGGGCTGGACCGAATACAAATAGGGTCGCGGCAGCTGCAAATCCTGATCACCGACCCGCGACTGGAAGTATCCATTTCCTGCCACATCGGTCTTTTCAAGTTTGACGAGACTGCTGCGATCATCGTAATCAAACAGCGTCTTTACATACTCAGTGATCGTCTGATTGCCTCGCGGTGCCGCGTTTTCAAATCGAAGGCGGAAGCTCTGACTGAGCAATGAGCCTACCGTATGAATCATTGTTGCAAGATAAAACGACTTGCCTGACGACGGTGCTCCCAGGATCGAAAGAAACAGAGGCTCCATTTCGAGAAGCCCGCGGTTGACAATTGCATGACATCGCGGGCAGGCCAGCTCGTAGCAGGGTTCGCCTTTCTCGTCCAGAGCCCGCGCGTCCACAGTAAACAATGTGGGAAGGAATCGACGATACTCCGCCGCGCCAGCCCGGGAATCACCGATGAGGCTCGCGTGAGACGCAACCCACAGAATCTCCTCCGGCGCAAACCTGTTCCAGCAGGTCGGACAGGTGACCAGAGGCAGAAGAGGAATCGTTCTTTCAGATTCGGCCATGAATCGCTTCACCCGAAAACGCAAAGTCTCCGTCAGATGCTTATGCAGCAGTCGAGCCACTGCCGACGGACAATTGAATCCTACACAACAAAGCCAATCGCCACACTCACCCTGACGTTCATGTGAAAAAAGTTAGTCACTTTTGTTACCATACTGAAACGTTGCTTGTGACGGGCTCTCCGGCAGCAATCTGAATTTCTCATCGCCAGTGTAAAACGGCTGTCCTCAGCCGTTCCCCGACTCTCCCAGTGTTCGTGGAGCGATTGAGGACAATCGCTTTACAATGGTACCCACACAGCGAGCCCAACAGTGTAGAACGGCTGTCCTCAGCCGTTTCCCGACTGTCCCAGTGTTCGTGGAGCGATTGAGGACAATCGCTTTACATTGGTACCCACACGCCGAGCCCACAGTGTAAAACGGCTGTCCTCAGCCGTTCCGTCTGGACGGAGAACATGCGATGAACTGGTTAACCTCCAATGTCCTGTGGCTGGTTGGTCTGGGGATCATTTTGTCTGTCGCCAGTTTCGTGCGTTTTCGAGAGGCGTTTGGAGCCCCGAATTGGTGGCTTCTTGGACCGGGCTTGCTCTGCCTGGTGCTGGCGGGGATTACGGCCTACCGAGCCATCTACGGTCCTCCAGGAAAAGGACCGGTGATTTCTGATGATACTAAAGGTAACGGTCACAAAAAAGATTCATCGGACCTCTCGATGACACCGTTGCAACGTTTGCAGGCGGCATGGAACTCTGATGATCCTGCCAGCTGGCCGGTGTCAGAGACTTTGGCGAAGTTCAGTGAGATCGCCTATTCGAACCCGCTCGAAGCCAGCAAACAGTTTCAGAGTCTTGGCTTCAACTCGTGCATGCCTGTCATTGACGGTTCGATGGCCGGATATGTAGTCTCGGCTGATGATGTCACAGTCGTCGCATTCCGTGGCACGGACTTCAACGAAATGTCCGACTGGTTTACGAACTTCCAGCGAAAAGCCGCATCGACTCCACACGGAGGTGCTCACGGCGGCTTCTACACTGCGTATCAAAAACTGCGAGGTCAGGTTCGGGAAATCGTTTCATCGCAAAAGCCAAAGCACCTTTGGGTGACCGGACACAGCCTGGGAGGCGCTCTGGCGCTGCTTTGTGCGGCCGACTTTGCTGAAGAAGCGAAACAACCGCTCGATGGTGTGATGACGTTTGGCCAGCCATTGATGGTCAAAACGGAACTGGCCGAGTATCTGAACGAGGTGCTCAACGGCAAGTACGTGCGTTTTGTGAACCGCGATGACATCGTGGCTCGCATCGATCCTGGATACTCCGCCTGCGGTTCTCTTGTGTGGTTCACCGCCGAGAAGGTCTATCGCTCTGAACCACATCGGAAGATCACCGCCGCAGCAGCAGGAAACGCCGATGCTCCCACGATCAATGAACTCTCTCCCGAAGCGGCTCCTGCCGATGGCGAACGCAATCCTCGCGCAGCGGAGTCTGATGACAGTTACCGCGAAATTACTCCGCTGAGCGAAGGAGAATTTGAGACTCTGCTGGAGGACTGGAAATCCGAAGCCGTTGAGGCCACCGACGAGCCTCTTCTGATAGATCCTGCGGCAGCTGCTGCTTCTGAAGCCGATCCGGACGGAGCCGTACGTTCCATGGCCGTCAGCGCGGGACTTGTTCCGCAGCGAGTCCGAGATCATTATATGAGCAACTATCTTGATGAGATCCGTCGTCACCTTGGCGTGTCAGGTACAAGCAACACATCTCAACCTGAGTGAAAGTCCCTGACTGTTGGCAGACAAGCATGACTGAAAGTCCTTTCCAATCGCCGGAACGCCCCGATATCAACGAACGCAACCTGGATTTCGGCGACTATCAGGTTGTTGGACGATACCTGGTCTGCGGCGGTGAAGTGCTGCTTCCTCAGTACTGCGTAATTTCCGGAGACGAAGATGATCTTGTGAACGTCGACGACACACTCATCTATGTCTCACTCTGGAACCGGATCCTGCATGCTCTGGCGGTCGTCGTCTTATTGCCCATCCTCGCGATTCCCGGATCCCGGTTTCTTCTCATCTCAATGTTTCAGCCCGAACGGCGTGACTGCTGTCGAATCAGCTACTGTCTGGCGCAACGATATGTCAGCAGACATCGCTGGAAGCTGGCAATCGGCGCATTGCTGTTTATCGGAGCTGTCGCTTTCCTGCTCTGGTCGATTCAGCAGATACCGGCCAAAGGCAAAGGTGTCGTCGCCTTGCCCCTGACGCTGGTCATCAGCCTGTTCGTTGTCAGCTGCTTTGTCCCGACGCAGGCAAAGCCACTCAAACTGAGATCGCTGCGGCAGGGGTGCTTCTGGATCTCAGGCCTGCGGGAACCCTTCATCCGCCGACTTGAAGAAGGCAGCGATTGAAGCATCGCTATGCAACTCGACGACGCCAGCCGCTTAGTTGGAACGCACATTGCTCTCTGCTGCTATCTTCTGTCGCACATTTTCTGTCGGACACCATCTTCCACAATGCGTACTGCTTCCTGACGGGACGAAGGTGATTTGATTTGTTTAGGAACTCTGGCGAGTTCCACTACGGGATTTGGACTTACCGACGATCGAAGAGGTAGTGCGAGACGAACCATTCGCTTCCGTGCTGGTAGCCGAAAAGTTCTGCGCAGGCCATGAAGAACATGCGCCAGCGGGACTGCCACAATTTCCAGTCCTGACCATAGGCCTTCTTCAGGATGGGCGTGATCTCATTCTCGCTGACATCCATTCGATTCAGCCACGCGTTACTGGTCTTCTCGTAATGCTGTCCGTCCCAGCACCACTGGCGAGCCAGCGTCAGGTCCTTCTGGTAGTTCAGCAACAGGTGCTGCGAAGGCATGATTCCGCCGGAGAAAAAGTACCGGGCCATCCAGCTGGCTGACCCTTCGTCTTCAAACGGATACGTAAACCGATGGTGGCAAAAGATGTGCACGAACAGTTTTCCCGCCGGGTTGAGCCAGCCGGAGATTCTCCGCAGCAGCAATTCGTGATTTCGAACATGCTCGAACATCTCCACAGAAACCACTCGATCAAATGTCTCCGTCGTCTGAAAGTCGTTGATGTCGCACGTGATGATTCGCAGATTGCTCAGCCCGCGCCGCGCTGCTTCTCCTTCAATGTAGGCTCGCTGCGAATGTGAATTCGAGAGGGCAGTGATCTGTGACTGAGGATAATGTTCCGCCATCCACAGACTCAATGAGCCCCAGCCGCAGCCCAGCTCGAGGATCTTTTGCCCATTGGCCAGTGCCGCATGTTCGCACGTCAGCCTTAGAGCATGCTCTTCCGCTTCTTTCAGACTGACGCAACCTTCCGGCCAGTAGCAGCAGCTGTACTTTCGGTGTGGCCCAAGCGACTTTTCAAAGAAAGCCGCAGGCACCTCATAGTGCTGCTCGTTCGCCTTTTCAGGAACAATGGCGACAGGCCCCGAACAGGCTTCATTCAGAAATGTTCGAAACTTCTCCGCGAGCTGTTCCGGCGAATCAGCCTGAAGCGTCTTCAATCGCGACTTCAACAAACTCCGGATGCCAACTCGCACCGCCGCATCCGGCAAACGCCCCGATTCGGCAAGACCAATCAATGGAGCAACAATATGAAGCAATGGCATGGAAGGAATCCTGGGGAGGTTTTCGGTTTTCAGTTTTCAGTTTTCAGAGTGCGGTGCTCGGATCTGAAATTTCAAATTTCAAATCTCAAACTTCAGATCTCAAACTTCAAACCCCGCCGGTGCCTGGGATAGCGAGTGGACTTTCGGGTTTGGCCCAGAGAACCTGCACCACTCCAATCGCTCGTTCCAGAAACGCAGCTTCGCAGTAGCACAGGTAGTAGCGCCACATCCGAACGAATCGGTCTCCAAACCCAAGACGCCGCACGTTGTCCAGCTGGTCATGGAATCGCTCATTCCACAGCCGCAGGGTGCGAGCATAGTGGAGTCCGAAATCATCGAGCTTCAGCATTCGCAGGCTTGTCGACTTCGCAACACATCGCTGCATCTCAGAAATCGAAGGGAGAAACCCGCCTGGGAAAATGTACTTCTGAATGAAGTCCACGGAGTTCTTGTAACTTTCGTAACGCTGCTCCGGCATCGTAATCGCCTGGATCAGCATGGACCCGCGGTCATTCAAAAGTCGATCGCAAGTGGCAAAGTACTGAGGCAGGTATTTCTTTCCAACAGCTTCGATCATTTCTATGGAGACCAGCTTGTCAAATTTCCCGTCCAGGTCGCGGTAATCGCGCTTCAGCACAGTGACGCGTTCTGCCAGTCCCGCTGCTTCAACTCGCTGAGTCGCCATTCGGAACTGTTCTTCCGAGATCGTGGTCGTGGTGACACGGCATCCGTACTGCGATGCGGCGTGAATGGCAAAGGTTCCCCATCCACTGCCAATCTCAATGACATCGTCGTCTGGACACAGACGCAGCTGCCGACAGACGCGGTCCACTTTTTCGAGCGACGCTTCCTGCAGCGTTGTCTGCTCTTCGGGAAAAATCCCCGACGAGTACATCATGGTGGGATCGAGGAACAGCGAGAAGAAACTGTTCCCGAGATCGTAATGTTCATGAATATTGCGACGGCTGCCAGACTTCGAGTTTCGGTTCCGCAGATGACGAATCTGATTCCCAACCCGGCTCAGAATGGAAAGCGGTGTTTGAAAGCGACGCAGCACCGGTTCGTTCTGCAGGAGCACTCGAAACAAGTCCGTGAGTTCTTCCGACTCCCATTCGCCATCCAGGTAACTCTCTGCGGCTCCCAGCGCACCGCCAGTGATCAGCCTGCGGTAGAACTTCGGTGAATGAACCTGAACATGGCCCGAGAGTTCCGTGTGCTGCAGATTCCCAAATCGCTCTGAGCGTCCTGCATGTTCGAGCACAACCTGTCCCTTCTCGATCCGCGATAGACTGTTGCGCAACGTCATTCGACAGAATCGTTCGAACAGACACAGCCATTTTCGCCCGGTCAGTGGAAGCACGGGCTCTGGTCGGACACTTGATGGATCCTCAGTGCGGACAACTCCGGGAACTCGATCACACGCAAACGGTGACAACTTTGTGGTCTTGCTCATTATCGATCCTGTGTATGAAATCAAAATTTCTCAGGCGGTTCTTGTGGCAGTGGACGAATTCATCGCTGCTGATTCGGCAGTACTCAGCAGATCATGGCTGGAGGTCCCTGAACTGGCTGAGCTCCGGGGATGCGGCACAAAAGGCACCGACTTCCACCAGAGCTTCAGTGCCTGCCAGTAGATGGCAGCCATGATCTTTCCTGTCATCATCGGGTGACGAATCAGCGTTGTTCGCAGACTGCTCGGAGTAATCTCACGGCGATTCAGCTGCATCGCGACGTCGAAAACGGGACCGCCAGTCGACTGACCAGCGGCGTCCGAATCGCCCTGCATGCCTCGATGGTTTTCAATCTGAATACTCAGAACATCACGAGGCTCGCTGATCAGCCAGCGATACGACATGTCCATGGGCATGAAAGGCGACACATGAAACGCTTTCCGACTCCACAACTCGCGAGACGTTCCGGTCTCAGAATTGACCGGGGCCGGAAGCGCATAAAGATGACGTTCATTCCACGGTGTGTTGTGCACTTCGGCCAGCACCGCTTCGACATGAGTCCCGGATGCATCGAAGCAAAAGTAGTAACTAACCGGATTCATCACGAACCCGAAATACCGAAGGTTCGTCAGCAGCCGAATCGGACCCGATGGACGAAACGCCAGCTGCTTCTGAACCTCATCGCGCACGCATTCGGAAAGGCTTCGATCCGGATCACCCAAATGGTCTTCGCGACGAAACCACGCCACCGCCGCGCGCGAAGTGCTCCAAAGCCACGATCCCTCAAACACTTTGTCGAGTTCATCCAGGTCCAGATACATCTGGAAGACCTGGTAACGAAATGTGTTCGATGACGGCACGAACCTTCGGTGGCTCACCCATCCGTGATAAATACAGCTCTCCATCACGCAGCCCCCGTCACCATTGCCGAATCCGCCTCTAACGCCGGAACTGATGTTTGAGCCGACATTGTTCCAGGCTGAACGCCGTGAATCCCAAATGCCCCGCTGACGGCCAGCGCGCTGTTGACACCGTCTTCATGAAATCCGTTGCCCCAGTACGCTCCACAAAAGGACGTACGGTTCTGACGAATCAACTGCGGATGCTTCTTCTGCAGTTCCATCCGGTCGGTCGTAAAGATCGGATGAGCATACCGGTGGCGGGAGATCACTTTGCTCGAATCGATACCCTGTGTGTCGTTCAGAGTGACGCAGAACGTCTCATTCGACTGAATGTGCTGAAGGATGTTCATGTTGTACGTGATCGTTGCACGCGACTCCGGCTCCACTCCGATTCGATAATTCCATGCAGACCATGCGCGACGAGTCGCAGGCAGAATCGAAGTGTCGGTGTGCAGGACAGCTTCATTCAGCTCGTACGGGAAGCCTCGAAGCACGCTGCTTTCAAGAGCTGACGGAGCATCAAGAATTCGCAGCGCCTGATCACTGTGACATGCGAAAACGACTTCATCGAACTGTTCTTCTCCGCGGTCCGTCATCACTGTCACACAATCAGCAGATCGCCGCACAGACCGGACCGGTGTCTTCAGCCTCAGCCGGTCTCGAAACGGACGAACCAGCTGATTCACATATCTTCTGGAGCCTCCGGGAATCGTGTACCACTGCGGCCGATTTCGAAGCGCGAGCAGTCCGTGGTTTCGATAGAACTCCAGAATGAAACGAATAGGGAACTCACCAAATGTCCCGCGCGGACAAGACCAGATCGCAGCCCCCATCGGAAGCAGGTAGTGATCCGCAAAGGCCTGGCTGTATCCCCCACGAATCAGATAGTGCTGCACCGTTTCATCGTGGTCGACAGTATCAGCATCACGAGTTCCCTCGCGATTGAACCTGAGGATGTCAGCCACCATCTGAAGAAATGACAGGCGGAAGAGGTTTCTTCGCTGGGCAAAGACACCGTTTAAGCCAGAACCGCAGTATTCGACCCCCGTTCGGTCGCAGCGAACAGCAAAACTCATCGCTGTGGCCACGCCCTCAACACCGAGATGGCCGAGGAGCCTCATAAAGTTCGGGTACGTTCGGTCGTTATAAACGATGAAGCCCGTATCAATCTGGAAGACACGACCGTCACGCTCAAACTCGACCGTATTACTGTGGCCGCCCGGCTGCTCCCCGGCTTCGAACACCGTGACCTCATGAGCCCCGTGCAGTTGCCATGCACAAGTTAGCCCCGAGATCCCTCCTCCAATGATCGCAATCTTCATTCAGGGATCCTTTGTTCAGGCAAAGCCCCAGGGGCACCAGCAAAACGACCAAAACGATCAGCCACAGAGAGGTTCTAGACGCAGATTTCCGATCGACAACGCAGCCTCTTGAAAAAATCGTTCAAAACGTCCATGTGAAATTCTCTTTAGATTGTGTCGATTCAGGGTTTCAACCCTGGTGGTGTCGCAACAGAGCCAGCGTTCGATGGAACTCGTGGCAGGCTTGCCCGGGTGCTGAGCAACCGCAGCAGATTCGGCGGTATTTGCTGGTTTTCTGTCTTTGGGAGCGGCCTGACACAAACCGTACTGGCTGCTCAGAGGGAAAGCAGTTCTGTTGGTCCGCTGCGCGACTCAGCAGCCTGTTCACCAGGTGAAGTACTCAAAAATCGTCAGTTGAGTTCCCGAGTTCTGAATTTCCCATGAAGCCAGCCGCCACGAGCCGGAATCGGCGCGGCCTTTGCCAAGTGCATGTCGAGGCACAGAAGTGAGAGATCTTCTGGAGCCCCAGTAGGGTGCGGATCACAACAGGATCTGCTCCACCAGCTGAGAATCAACATCCCTGTGGAAGGACCTGCAAATGAAACAGATGCTTGAAGAATTTCGTCGCTGGCAATTGTGGTTTCCATTCGCCATGGTGTTGATCGGAGCGGTGTCGCTCTACGACACCTTTTTGACGATCAAGTTTCGCGACATGATGATTTACATGGAGGAGAACCCGATTGGTTACTGGCTGATGGCGATCTGCGATGGCCAGGTCAACCTCTTCATCCAGCTGAAACTGGCGGGCACAATGGTCGTGCTGCTGCTGTTGCTGTGGATGAAGATTCGCGAAAGCCGTATGACACTGCCCGTCACGGGATCACTCGCCTCGTACCAGTGCTGGCTTATGGCGTATTTGACTCTGGCGTAGTTGAACTGTCGCCAACCGGCAAACCGGCACTGCGTCGCGCTCGATACCATTCAATGATGATGGGCAGAATCGACACGCCAATAATGCCAAAGATGACCAGCGTGAAATTGCGTTTGATCACTGGCACGTTACCAAAGCTGTAACCGGCAAACAGAAACAACCCCACCCAAACGATGGCGCCCGAGACATTCCACGTCCAGAATCGGAACGTGTTCATTTTGCCAATGCCGGCGACAAATGGAGCAAACGTGCGAATGATGGGAACAAAGCGAGCAAGGAAGATGGCCTTCCCGCCATATCGTTCGTAAAAGTCCTGAGCCTTTAGCAGGTGATTCCGATTCAACAGTCGAGATGAGTCGCTGCGGAAGACCTTTGGACCAATGAACCTGCCCGCGAAATAGTTGATGGCATCGCCGAGAATGGCGGCGGTGGTCAACAGCACAAACATCAACCCCAGATTCAGGTTCGTCTCTGGAATTGCCACCAGAGCACCAACTGCGAACAGCAGGGAGTCCCCCGGGAGGAACGGCGTCACAATCAGCCCTGTCTCGCAAAACACGATGGCAAACAGAAGCGCGTACAGCCAGCCTCCCATGGAGTTCGACAGTCCCGCCAGATGGCGGTCGACGTGCAAGATCCTGTCGATCAGAAATTTGATGAGTTCCATGATGGACCTGCAGGGGCAAATCAGGGGTCGTAAGCACTTCGGTGCTCAAAGACATGAAGGCAACTCTACGTCAAAATCTGCCGTCGTGTTGCCGTTTTGCCGCATGACAGCAGTGTCAAACCTGCAGCCTGTATCGATTTTTCCGCCAGAACCCTGATCACCTGGAAACGCATCCGTCCACAGGGCGAAGGTGAAAATTAGACCCGAACGTGCTTCAGAGCCTCTTCCGGTGACATGACATAGCCCACAAAGAAGGGTCCAAACTCAGCGTACCTTGCGGAGGCTCGGTCAAATCGCATCGAATAGACGATGTCCTTGATATGCTCGGGAGCGCGGCTCCAAAGAGTGACTCCCCATTCCCATTCGTCAAAGCCAGTGGAAGCAGTGATCAACTGAGACACTCGGCCGGCGAACTTGATTCCCGACGTCGCATGTTCGGCCATAAGTTCACTTCGTGCACTAAACGGCTCCGTGTACCAGTTCGCCAGCGGATGACGAATCTTGTTCATCGGATAGAACGTCATTACGGGGAACGGCGGGATATCCGGATACAGTCGCTGCTGATTCATCGCCGGAAGACGCTGCTGATAGGCGTTGAGCTTTGCCTGGTACGCAGGATCATCTGGTCGAGTGCCTTCCCGCTGAAGGCGTTCTGCATACTGCTCCACCGTCGGAACGTACTCGCTGACTTCGGTGATGGACACAAAGGACCATGTCGATTCCAGAGCCGTTCCAAGTTTGCTGGCCCGAAGCCTCTGGACAATGGCATCAATTCGAAGTGGATCCGGGTCCATCAGCATCAGCCCAAGATCCGCCCGGTGTCCGGAAACGACAGACGTCAACATCCGCGCCGGAGCATGTTCGGCCGACGGGTTCAGAATCTCAATCACTTCCGCACGACCGAAGGCACGATCTTCAGGTAGAACAGATTGAAGAGCACTCTGGTTGATCTTGTAGTAGATATGCAGGCAGTGCCATCCTTCTTTCATCTGGATGGTTGGCTCTGGCAGGGGTGCTGAATTTTGAGGACGCATGGGATGCTCCGATTGTTGTCTGTATCCGGGAAGCTGCCGACTCACAGGGAAGGCAAAACGACACGGTGACTGAAGTTGCCAGCTGGCGATCAGCCACCCGTCAGAAGTGATTTGTTGTCGCGGAAGAGCTGAATCAACAGCTTCTCCAGCCTCGCTCCGCCCTCGGCAGCGACTTTCAGGATCTTTTCGATGGCAGCGGGTTCAAGAGCGTCGGGCAGACACATATCCGTGACGATCGAAAACGCGACGGTCCGCAGCCCCGCATGCACCGCGGTGATGCACTCGGGAACCGTCGACATCCCAACAATGTCAGCTCCCATCTGACGCAGCATTCGGTATTCCGCACGTGTTTCCAGGTTTGGTCCAGGAACGGCGACGAGCACTCCTTTATGCGCAGAGATTCCCAGTTGCAGGGCGGTTTGACGAGCATTCTCCAGCAATTGCCGGTCATAAGGCTGACTCATGTCCGGAAAACGCGGGCCGAGCCGATCGTCGTTGATGCCGCGAAGAGGATTGTCGGGCATCAGATTGATGTGATCTTCAATGATAATCAGATCGGCCAGCGAGTACTGCGGATTCATGCCTCCAACGGCACTCGTCAGAAACAGAAACCCGGCGCCCATCGCCTTCATCACGCGGATGGGAAATGTCACCTGTCGCAGTGAATATCCCTCGTAGTAATGGAACCGACCTTCCATCGCCATCACCGGGACGCCTTCCAGAGTCCCCAGCAACAGCTTGCCCGCATGGGATGGAGCAGTCGATCGAGGAAAGTGCGGAATGCTGGCGTAGGGAATGGCCGCATCCACTTTGATCTGCCCCGCGAGCCCACCGAGCCCCGTCCCAAGGATCAGACCAACGGCCGGCCTTTGAGACCAGTGCTGTTTCAGGAATTCTGTCGCTTCCTGAATTTCTTCCCATAACCCCTGCATGCCACATTTCCTTGACGAGCAACAAAAAAGGCACCTCATTACTGAAGTGCCTTGCAAGTCTACCTGAGTCCGTGCGTGAACTCAATTTCCGGGCGAATCAGCACGCTGGTTCACGCGACTTTGAGACTAGAACTCTTCGTCTTCGTCTTCTGCTTCAAAATCTTCGTCGTCTTCATCGTCGTCGTCGAAGTCATCATCTTCATCTTCTTCAAAGTCATCATCTTCGAAGTCGTCTTCGTCTTCGAAGTCTTCATCGACCTCATCGTCATCGAAGTCGTCGTCTTCGTCTTCAATATCGTCATCGCCGAAATCTTCATCGAAGCCTTCGTCGTCATCGTCGCCACGCAGTTCAGGACTGACGCTGATGTCAGATCCGTTGAGCAGATCAGTACCTGCCAACAATGTTTCGGTGGTTTCGAGATCGTCCGCAACCAGTGTCAACACCATGACCTTCAACCTCTTCTTTGTCCTGTTCCTGGAGTGGGTGAGCGACTCTGGGGCCGCCGTTGACGCGTTTGATAACCAGACACTGAATCCCTTGTCAACCCCGTGCAAACCATGGAGTTCCACAAAATTCACGGCTTTTCATGGGTCGGAAATGGGCTGTCTTCTTTTCGTCCGAAACACGAATCTACTGCAAGTCAAAATTTTGCACCTGTTCGAATTTCAGAACTGACCCTGCCTGACTGATACAGTCGGCCCCATTTTTGGAACTCCGGAGCTGATCGAGTGCACCGTCCCGCCGCGAATGAGATTATTCTGAATGATGATGCCTTCTGGATCGTCTTCCGAAATGAGATGTACGGCCCGTTTCACTACCAATGGAGCGGCGATCTGCACGGCATTGAGTTCACCTTTAAGGGGGAAAAGTTCGGTGAAGTGTGCAGCGACGAGGAGTTCTTTGCGGATCTGAAACCATTCTCACTTCCCATTTCCGTCGCCCGCGTCGCCACTCTGATCGCCGGTACAATCGCGGTGGGCATCCAAAATGGAAGCACGCTCGACGAACGCGTTTCCCACCTGATGGAACTTCTCCATGATTTCCAGCTGGATCGCTTTCAGATTCGCGATCAGGGAACCAGACCCAAATCGCCGTGATCATACCCCTGGGTTCCATTAGTTCCGTATTCCTGTTACCGCTCCAATCGCTCCATCCATCATAAAGCACAATCGGCCCAACACTTTGCAAAGCAAATTCCAGGGTGACAACCCACCACACCAGCAGTAAACAGTAGGCTGCATTTGATCGGGACGCATCATTGAGGTAGTCGTGCCTGACCCGAAGTCCGGCTCACAAGACAGCAATGCACAACACTTCAACTCAGCACCTGGCTCATTGCTGACACTGCATATCGAGGAGACTGGTGGCCATGAAACTGAGCCTCTACGAAAAGATGGTCATGGACGGTTCGGCAAATCTTCAACGTGGCCGTGAACTCGTCGGAGGCTGCCTCAGTCTCACCAGCAACCGTCTGATCTTTGAATCCCATGCAATCAACATTCAGACCGGTCCTACCGAGATTTCGCTCGCCGATATCTCCGAAGTTAAGCCGTGCTGGACCAGGCTGTTTGGCTTCCTTCCTGTCGTTCCGAATTCCCTATTGGTTCGGACAGCCGACGGGTCAGAATATCGCTTCATCGTGTTCGATAGGGATCACTGGAAAGAACTCATCGACCAGCAAAGAACTGAACAAACCGCACCACGTCGGAGCAGTGGCAACACAGAAGTACTCTCATCATCGGTCTTCTGGATCTTGGCCGTTTCACTTGGGGCACTTGGTGCCCTTGCTGCTGGACTCTACGTCGGACTGGAACTGGGTTGGCGAATCGGCCTGACCTCAGGGCTTCTCGCTGGACCGGTGATCGGCGCGCTGGCCGCAACCCGACTTTTGAAATTGATGAAGGTCTTCATCAAGCCAAACCAAGTGTATCATGCAGATCGTACTGCGCCCCAAATGCAGTCATAGGCAAACCGATCTCCATCGAAAACTTGCACTATTGGCCAATGCGACAGGGCTTCATTGCCTGGCTCTGCCGGCTGCCTCCAAACCACTTCTACTCACCGTACTGGGACTGATGAGTCCTGCTGGAAATGGCAACAAACAGAATCGAAATCAAATCCTGATCCGCCGCAGCAAAAGAAGGAAAATCAACTGCAAGGCTATGATCTGAGTGGGGCCTGAGCAGTATATCATGCTTCATGCGATTGTTGTTAGCTGCTGAAGGCGAGGTGAGTTATTGCTACTGCAAGAAAGAATGCCCCTGCAGTGTCCTGGTGCCTTGGCGCACTCGTGGTGTACAACACATGGCAACTGATCCAATGGACGGTAATGGGAATCTTTGTTCTCCTGGCGATTCGTCTTGCGGGTTTTGAAAGCCCACGAGGAATCGAGGCCTTGAATGAGTCAGGCACTTCACTGGAGGAATTCAGGTCCACGACGCACGAGATGAAAATCTGGCTTGTTGCCTACGTTCTTAATCGTGCCTTGCTTCTCGCTTGCCTCGTTGGCATCATTTTGGGCAACCGAGTGTTCATTTGGCTTCTTTGTGCTGCAACGATTTCCATGTTCATGGTGAACTTGTGGGGCGGCGAAAACACTTTCAGTGCCATCATAGATTTGGCCGGCTTCCTTTTGTTCTTCGCCTTGTGGCGGCGGAACGAGGCGCTCACGCTTACAGGAACAGAATTGAACCGCGAATTTACGCGAACAGACGCGAATCAGGCACAGAAAAATATTAGCTGAGGTCCCTTGCAGCATCACAGACGCCACACTGCAACTGAATCCCCTGCGATTATTCGCGCCAATTCGCGGTCCCCCTTCTTTGGACTGTTCACAATGGTCACAAACGAGGACCCCAGAAACGAATTGCCACACGCTCGGGTTCATGGGCGACACATGCGGTGGTAGCCCATCTGATCTCGCTTCTGCTGGCCGTTGCTGCATTTGGCGAATGGAGCAGGCCTTCTCCGTCGGGATTTCGTCGGTAAGCTGTGACGCGGACGGTCGTGAGACGATCAGCCAGACGCTCATCCTGATCTTGCAGGACGCGAGGGGGAACGATTGAGGACAGTCGTTTTACAATCGGCGCAAAAGAAAAGCCCTCGACAATCTTTCGACTGCGAGGGCTTTCATGGGCAGAGGGGGAATCGAACCCCCGACACCAGGATTTTCAGTCCTGTGCTCTACCAACTGAGCTATCTGCCCGACAACTCGGGGCGGGATGTTAGGGAGTCAATCCCGTCATTACAAGACTACTGACCACTTCGGCGCAAATTCGAGACTTGTGCGGTCCAGAACGAGCAATTGGCCATACTTTGTCGGTTATGACGACAAGGCTATTGCTTCTGAGGTTCGCCTGCTGGAACTGTCCCGGGTTCCGGACCCTTTGGATCAGTAACCTCGACAACAACGATCTCGATGGGATAGGTCATCGTTGGCCCCGCAGCGGCTCCACCAGGGGCGCCGCCCTCCATCGCCGGTCCACCGCCCGCTGGAAAACCTCCTGTAGATGAAGCGTTGCCCGTCGAAATGAATACGTCCATGGATCGACGCACTCCATTTGGAGCAGTCTTGTGCCCATCAATCCAAAGCAGGCCCTTGGACTGGTCGAGCTTTCCTTTGCCACTGGCCTTCTGTTCGTAGTGCGAGATCAACTCATCTTCTTCACGCTTTCGCTGTGCGGAAAATGTCGTTTTCGCATAATAGACTTTCAGTTCTGAGTCCTTCGGTCCACCCAATTCTGCGGCCGGGACCGTCAACACTCCTGCGTATTCCGCCGTGCCGCCTCGATGCAGGCGAACTGGAAACGCGTCGCCAGCACTCTTCATCTTGCCACCGCCAGCCGATGCGGCGCGAACCTGATCCAGAAGCGACAGTACCATTGTTTGCCGAGCGGCTGCCCAGGAATCGAGGGCGTTCTTGTCGTCTCCACGAGCAGGCTTGCTGCGAGGCATCGACTTGAGAACCACCAGGAATCCAGGATCCCTGGCACCGCCAGAAACCAAACCACTGTTCGTCAAACCATCTGCCCCAGCTGTGTGAACTCGAGTCAGAAACTCCAGCTCGGCTTCGCGAATCTTCTTGCCCGGCATCGAACCGGACAGCACAAGAAGAGACTCGGCAGATTGAAGATCAGTCGCCGCTTTCAGGGCCTCTACGACTGCATTGACGCAGGCATCACCCCAAAGAACTTTTGATACAGCCTTCAGTGAATCCGCAGGGAGCTTTTCACCCGGAGCAATTGAAGTCATGCCGGTCGAAGCGCCGCCAAATCCCACAGCCCCTTCCATCTGGCCACCGGCACCACCTGGCATTGCACCGGGTGCCGTCAGGCCTGGAGCCCCCGTCATTCCCATTCCGACTGCTCCCGGTGCTGCCAGTCCGGGAGCGCCCAGGCTTGGGCCAGAAGTCATCTGTCCGCGCTGAGCCATACCGGCCATGCCCGGAGGCATCATTCCGGAGTTCATTCCCATCATGCCGCTTCCCGGCATTCCGCTCTGAGGACTTCCGAGTCCTGCAGTCACACCGGCCTGCAACCCAGTCAGTGCATCCATTGCCTGACCGGAAACACTACCCAGAGCTTTCAGACAAGCATCTCGACTTTCACCCGGGATTGGCGCGGAACCATCAAGAAGTGCGGTTAGTACCTGTGAAATCTGAGCTGGATCGGAATTGAAATTCCGGCACAGCGAGAACATGACGATCTCTGCATTTTCAGGAGACTCCAGTGGCGTTTTCACCGCCCCGGACACAAGTGCAAACAGAGTCTGCCATGCGAGAGGTGACTTATTCTGCACCAGACCATCTGCAAGTCCTCGAACGAGTTCTCTGTCGGTCAGGCTTCCGGAAGCATCTGCACCAGCTGGCCCCGCAGCACCTGGCATCATCCCCGGAGGCATCATTCCACCGCTTGACATCATGGGCATGTTGGGCATGCCGGCTGCGATCGGATCAGACGAACCTGGGCTCATCAGCCCAGAAGAATCCGGTGAAAGCATTCCCGGCGCACCCCCGCCTGGAATTTTGCCGCTTCCCGGCGCCTGCAGTCCGCTGGCAATCGCACCTACGCCTGGCTGTTGCCACGCCGTTGCCGATTCCAGAATCATTGCTTCGAGTGAATTCAGTGCTCGTCGTGGAACGTATCGACTTTGTGGAGGTGCGGCAGCAGGGGCACCGGGCGCGCCAGAAAAACCACCCTTCGGCGCCATCCCTGGAGACATCGTCGGGCCTCCGGACGACATCATGCTGGGATCCATTCCCGGAGGCATGCTGGAGTTCATTCCCGGAGGCATCATCATTCCAGATCCAAATGCCGCACCTGGTGCAGCCGGATTCTGTGCTGGCTGAGCAGGGGCTTCGTTGGATGCCGCCAGAAGTGCCACAAGTAACTCGGCAACTTTTGCATCGCCCGGAGATTTCTTAACGCGAGCGTTAATCGCTTCAAGAGCTCGGCGATCTCGTTCTCTCACAGCCGATTTCAGATCTTCATCGGACCATTCGGCGACGCTGGCCGGACGTGATGAAACAGGAGTCTGTGCCATTCCAGGAAAACCGCCAGGTGCCATGCCTGGGTAAGCGCCGGACATTGGAGCTCCGCCACCGCCTGGTGTGAAGCTCTCCATCTGCATGCCGGCAGCGCCGCCACTTGACATCTGCATTCCCGGCGCACCACCGGATGATGACATCATTCCCGGAGGACCACCGGATGACATCGCCGGAGCTTCCCCGGAAGGTGGTGCTTGCGGAACATTTCCTGCGGCCGCCTCAGGCGCCATCATCATCGGAGCGGCTGCAACAGTGTCACCTCCGCCACCACCGTCGGCCGGAGGTGCAGGAGCCGAACTGCCTCCGGAACTTTGAGCTGCCGGAGCCGGTTCTTCTTCGCCGCCTCCACACCCAGACACACCACTGCTGAGCAGGATTGTGATACCCAGAAGACTTGTCCGACGAAACACATCCCAGGATGAACGCGGCACGAGTAACTCCCTTAGAACCCTCTTCTGGCAGGTCCAGGTCGCCAGGGACCGTTGATTCACAGAAGAGGCAAAAATACCTGATTTCTGACCCTGCAAAACCGTCGCACAGCGTGTTTTGCAGATTCGCCATGGGAAACGCAGGAAAGGTACCGCGGAGACTACGTACCGAAAGTCGGGTTTGCAACTGCCGTTTCACATTCCCGAGTGAATTGTGAGCGCTGTTTTCCCCGCAAACGCCGAAAAGTCCTGCTCCGGAGGATGGACCACCCGCATCAGGATTTCCCCGGAGAAATCAGCCAATAATGACTCGGGGCCTCAGTGTTTCATCCGGGATGGCGTCACGACAAAGTTCCCGGACAAGGAAGGGCACGTTTCCTTCGCCAAAGAGCACGAACCCAAGATTTGTTTTCAGCGGGCTTTCGTCCGACCAGCCAAAGTGCAGTTCAATCGGCCGCGTTGCGCCATTAAGTGCGATGGCGAGTGCTGCGATCGTCGGTGCGATCGACGTACAATGGCTGACTCGAATGATGTATCTGCCGCCTTCGTGAGCGATATCCAGCATCGGCTCCTGCAGGAACTCGCTTGTGTCGCCAAGTTTCACTTCGACGAACACGACAGGGATATCATCCGTCAGATGGTGCCAGGCTCTCAGTTCCTGTTCCTTCTCGTCCAGTGTTCGCCCACCTGGGCGGTGAGGAGCGAGTACCGGAATCTCAACGTGCTGCAGTGTGTTCCAGCGGAATTTGGAATCGGCGTTGGCAAACTGGAACCGCACCGTGCGCAGTTCATCGCTGCGGACAATTCGTGAAATCAAAGAGACAACCATGATGGCAAGAATGAAGGCCAGAGAAATGATCAGGCCTTCAGACTTTTCAATCATGATGTCCAAAGCGGTATATGTGAAGACGAACGTGATGAACAGAGTCGCCCAGGGCATTCGCTTCGCCCAATGGCCAGTCTTCTCGCCATACCGTTCAATTGAAACAGCCACGCAGGCACTCAGGATCAGAACCATCACACCCGTCGCATACGCGGCGCTCTGAGCTTCCACTGAGGCCCGGAAGATCAATGTCACGATCAGACATACGACGATAATCACAGCCACCAGCGGACGTGTGGCAGCAACCCAGTCAGGTGCCATACCGAATCGAGGCAGATAGCGGGGTACGAGATTCAGCAAGCCTGACATCGCACTGGCACCAGCGAAGCACAAAATCGAAATGGTGCTCATGTCATAGATGGTGCCAAAGACATCGCCAAAGAATGGCCATAGTTTGCGGCCGCCTTCGGCGTGAGCCAGATAGGCGAGTGATCGTTCAAAAGCCGGCCCGCCAGGGGCAGCCGCTTCTGGTGCGATCAGCGTTGTGACGACGAGAGAAGAACCAATCAGCATCACCGACATGATGAGCGCCGACGTGATCAGCAGCCACTGAGTTCGCTTGATTCGACCAGCCGGGTTTTGTTCGGTATCCGTCGAATCGCCAATGATTTGAGGCATCACCGCAACGCCCGTTTCAAAACCGCTCAAGCCAAGAGCAAGCTTTGGAAACAGCAGGATGCTCATCATCAGCGCTGCCCAGAATGTCAGTGGGACCGGGGCAGCGGCAGGCTTTTCAGCATCCGTTTTTGTGACTGTGGGTTCCGGATCGGAGCCTTCAACTACGGCGGCATTGCTCTCTCCCGGTTCGGCATCACTGGCTTCTTCAGCCGGCTCCGACACTTCTTCAGCATGGTGCGGGTGGGCGCCGATATCTCCGGCCTTCAACTTCTCCCACCAGTCTGAAACGATCGCTGGCTCTTTGGCCATCGTGACCAGCCCGCCGGAGATCACAACCAGATTCAGGACCAGATACACGACAACGATCGCAACAGCAACCCCAAGAACCTCGCGGAAGCCTTTCATGAACATCGCCCCAAGGAGCATGATCATGAAGAGCGTGATTCCCATCTGACTGTGCAGCCAGTGCGGCACGTGTTTAAACAGTGGATTCTCAATGAGGTGCTTGGCGGCATCCGCTGCGGAAAGTGTGATAGTGATCACAAAGTCGGTTGCAGCGAATCCGAGCAAGGTCAGGACTAAGAATTTTCCTGACCAGCCTCGCATCAGCCGCTGTAGCATCGAAATCGACCCCTGCCCATGAGGAGACGACTGAGCCACTCGACAGTAAATCGGGACGGCACCAAAAAGCGTGACAAGCACCAGCAAGATCGTTGCAAGTGGAGCAAGGCGCCCCGCATTTGTGATCGCAATCGACGGCTGATACGCCAGAGTACTGAAGTAGTCGACGCCCGTCAGACACAGAACCCAGAGCCAGAACGACTGGTGATGTTCACTGGAATGTGCGGAAGAAGCAGCGCCATGACCATGGGGGTCTGCGGAGGCAGAATTATTCATTGTTGCTCTTACTCAGTTACTTCGGTGCGCAATGGTCACCATGAATCGCAAACGAAAAATGGTTGACCACTTAACAGGCGGATCCGCGCACTTCGACCTGCTCCGCATGATGGAAAGTTGTGCTCGCACTTTCAAACGAGTCACCGAACACACGAAAACGAGATGTTTCGCTGCTCGCTCAGTGGATCATCCGGCAATCGCTACTAGAATCCGACCGACTTTGAGCGGTTACTGGCAATCCGCCGCCGGATTTCAAACCGTCCGGCGCAGTTGATAAGCAGCCGCAAACGGCCTGTTGGAATGTTGGATCAAACTTTCAGGCTTTGGTGCGATCGCCTCTCTAGATGAATTGAATCGGCAATGACAGCTCCCCAAAAGTTAACAGGCGTTCAGTGGCTCGTATGCACGATTGCCGCGATCGGATTTGCATTCGACATTTACGAACTCTTGATGTTGCCGTTGATTTTGAAGCCGGCGATCGCGTCCCTGAGTGCACCACTGATTGAGGCCGCGGTCACCGGTGGAGCCGCTCGCCCTGCGGAAATGGCGAAGTGGCTGCCCGGCGGGGAAAACTACACGTTCTGGGCTCGAACGCTGTTCTTCGTGCCAGCTTTGGCCGGGGGAATTTTTGGACTTTTCGGAGGCTGGCTGACCGACCGACTTGGGCGACGCCGAGTTTTGACGTTCAGTATTCTGCTTTACGCGTTTGGAGCGATGGCCGCTGGGTTCGCGACGAACCTCCAGACCCTGTTGGTCTTCCGCTGCTGCGTTTTCATTGGTGTTTGTGTGGAATTCGTCGCTGCGGTTGCGTGGCTGGCGGAATTGTTTCCGAACCATGAACAGCGTGAGAAAGTCCTGGGATGGACTCAGGCGTTTTCGTCCTTTGGTGGCCTGATGGTCGCCGGGATGAACATCCTTGCCGGCAAGATTGCACTGAGCCTGCCGGAGATTCACGGGGGTCATGAAGCCTGGCGTTACACGTTGATTTCGGGAGTCATTCCGGCACTTCCGCTGCTTTTGATACGTCCATTTCTCCCAGAATCTCCGGAATGGCAGAAGAAGAAGGAGTCAGGACAACTGCGTCGGCCGTCAATTGGCGAGTTGTTCAGCCCGGCACTCCGCAAGACGACCATTATGACGACTCTTGTGTTTGCAGCGAGCTACGGGATCGCCTTCGGTGCCATCCAGCAGCTGCCGCAAATTCTTGGTGCACAAGCACTTGGAACTCCAAAGGAGTCTGGTCATAAGCAGGTTATCGCGGCCGCGAAGGCCAAAGCAGGTGAGCCGACAGGGAAGAACAAAGAAACGGGCAAACCGGAATATGCACCGGACCAGAAAAAGGCTGCTGGGAACGAGAGCGACGCCGTCGTTGCAGGCGTGACGCTCTGGCAGGAATTGGGTGGGTTGGTTGGCCGAGCACTCCTGGCCGTGATGGCACTCAAGATTGCAAGCCGTCGAAATCTGCTTCGTTTGTTCCAGATTCCATCGCTGATTTTTGTACCAGCGCTCTTCTACTGGATCAGCACGGCAATGCAGTCTGATTCGCTGACGATGATCAAAGTGGGCGTCTTTTTGGCCGGCGTGCTGACCGTCAGTCAGTTTAGCTTCTGGGGCAACTACATCCCGCTGGTGTTCCCGGTTCACCTCCGCGGCACGGGTGAAAGTTTCGCGGCAAATATTGGTGGCCGAATCCTTGGAACCGCAGCCGCTTTCATCACCATTTCGCTCGCCGGCCCCGGCCAAATGGCATTTGTAGGAGCGTGCGTCGCCGGAGCCTACGCCCTGGTCGGCGCGATTCTGACAGGGTTCCTGCCCGAACCAGGCACCAACTCGGAGCCTCATTAGCCCGAACGATGTGATTCCGCAGCGAGGCACTCTTGTGCGAAAGTCTGCGTGAACTGCCCGGTTGCGTGAAATGCGTAACGCGAGGCTCCACTGCCGCCCGTCTAGTTGGGTCAAAGTCACACTTCACCCAATGAAATGTGAACAAAAGAACAGTTTTCTACTGAAACGCTTGTCAAGTCAGTGCCTGAAGTTGAGGCATTTTTGCAACAGCGCGTCGTTTTTTTGAAACTCTGACGAACACAACGCTTGTGCGATTTGTAAACACTGCACGTCTTCTGTGTGATTCAATGATTGCATGCTTGCAACAGGTTGCAGGGGATCACCATGATCAAACTCGCTGGGAAATCGGGCTGTCTGGCGAGTTTTGGACAAGAAAGATATCGCAATCTGTAGCCGCCAGTTGGTCAGGAACTCTTTGCTCCTGTGTTTGTGAAAACGATCTGGCAGGGGATTTGCATCTCAGCATGTGACGAAGCACTCGTGGTCTTTTTACAAGACCGCAAGGATATGCGGCATTTCTAGCGGCAACGCGAGCAAGTGCATCCGGGGTGAATTACCGGTGGCACTTCATGAATGTTTGTGGAATGAATCCCAGCCTGCTGACTTTTATCGTTTCACTTTCTGCATCGGTTTTCATTGCACCGATGGTTGGAAAGTTATGTCGACTGCTTAACATCGTTGACAAGCCTGACGGACACCGGAAACTGCACAGCGAAGCAGTTCCGCTCACCGGTGGTCCCACGATTGTTTTCTCATTGATTGCTGCGCTCGGGGTAACGATTTTCTTTTTCCCTGATGCATTGAAGGAGACGAGGGGCGACTTCAGCTTCCTTGTTTCGCTTTCGTGTGCGGCGGCTGTGATTGTTCTTGTGGGTCTCCTGGATGACCGCTTTGGTTTGAGAGGACGACAGAAACTCCTTGGACAGTTTGCGGCAGCACTGATTATGTTGCCATCCGGCATTCAGATCAGAAGTGTCGAGATTCTTGGTTACCCGATTGAGTTCGGCGACCTGTCAATCGTCGTGACTGTGTTCTGGATTCTTGGTGCGATTAATTCGCTGAACCTGATCGACGGAGTCGATGGGCTGGCGAGCACAACGGGAATCGTACTGAGTCTTTCAATTGCGGCGGTGACATTCATCATGGGTGGCCGGCCGGACGGGCTTTTGATCTCACTGGGACTTGCCGGGGCATTGTTTGGTTTTCTGGTTTACAACTTTCCTCCGGCACGTATGTTTCTGGGTGATTCCGGCAGCATGTTGATTGGGCTGATTCTTGGCACTGTGGCGTTGAAGTGTTCTGTGAAACAATACGCTGCGGTCGCGTTGATCATGCCAACTGCCATTTGGGCCATTCCGATCTTTGACTCAGCCATGGCCATCGTTCGACGAAGGCTCACCGGACGCAGCATTTACGCAACAGACCGTGGTCATCTGCATCACTGCCTGGTACGTCGCGGTCACACGGGCGGTCGATTGCTTCTTCTTGTTGCGTCACTCTGCACGCTTACCGGACTCGGCGCCATTGCCAGTGCGACCTTTGGCAACGACCTGATTGCGATCACTGCAGTGCTGACGGCGATAGCACTGCTTGTTGTGACTCGTTCATTTGGGCATGCCGAGCTAACACTTCTGACAAATCGAGTCAGGCGTTTTGCTGGCTCATTGCTTCGAAGACGAGAAGGTTCAAAACCACTTCTTCACCATGAACAGGTGCGACTGCAGGGCAAACATGAGTGGGACCACGTCTGGCAGATCCTGACCGAATTTGCAGAACAGCAGGATCTGGATTGCGTGGAACTGATGGTTAACATGCCAAGCGTCGGGGAAGAGTATCACGCAACATGGCGGACAAAGTCGAAGGTCGAGCAACACGAGGCGTGGAGAAGTGAGATTCCGCTTGTGGTTGAAGGAATCCGTGCCGGACACATAAAGCTTATCGGCGAAGCGACAGGGTCCTTTTCCGGCTGGCTGACGCAGATTGCTGCTGGCCTCAAGCCGTTTGAAGAAGAGTTCTGCAGAGTAATTTCTGATCTGCGTCAGAAGGCTCTTGTTCGTCCCGCACCAATTCTCAAGCCAACCGTGCTGGCTGAGCAGGTAACTGGCTGACCTCAATGCGTGAAAAAAGTTCACCGACTGAAGGCTATGGTGAGCCTTTGGGGAATCGGCTTGCCACCTCCCTGGAATTACTGGGGCTCGTCACCGGAACGTTAGCGGTCGCCGCTACTCCATGGTTTTTGGGGGGAGCAATTCCTCAGGCTCGTCTGGTGCTACTAACTGGTGCGGTGATTGCTGCATCGCTGGGCTTACTTGGTGGAATGCTCGGGGGCCGAATTCCGAATGTTCTGCCCAAAAGCATGATGCCGATACTGGCCCTCGCGGCGTTATGCATCATCCAGTTGTTGCCTGTCTTTGCACCGCCGATCACCGGCCTGAATCATTCAGTGCATTCCAGTCAGCTTAGTGAAATCACATCGGCCCTTTCGTTGCCTGATTCCGCTCCAGCCAGCGTTATGCCCTGGGAAACTCGACTGTACCTCGCGCAATTCATCGCGCTGTCACTTCTGGTATGGGTGTTTTGGCAGCTGGTTGATTCTTCATTCCGGCTGCAGCTTGTCCTGAGCATACTCGTTTTAGACGGAGTACTTCAGGCGGGACTGGGTCTGAGCCAGACATTTGGCGCTACTACAGTCGCTGTGGGAAATTCGTGGAAAGTCAGTCCCACGGCTCCGTTTGGCTGTTTTGTGAATCCGAACAATGCCGCGGGCTGGTTTCTTTGCGTGGCGATGGCTTCGATGCTGCTCGTTGCTCTGCTGTTTTCCTCGGGGCGACCAGCTGCGGATCTGCAGGTTGCGCATTCTCGGGGAAAAGCCATACTGCGGGATCTCCAGTTTCGCTTGTCGCAGCTTTCGATCGTTCAGATCTTTGCAGTCTTTGGAAGTGCACTGATTCTCATGGCCGCCGTCGCAACCTTGTCTCGCGGAGGGATTGTTGCAACTGTGATTGCATGCGGCACCTTCATCGTTTCACGTTTACGAAGAGGTGGCTGGCTGACGTTTGCCGCTGGGATGTCGGCACTCGTATTTCTGTGTGTCGCAGGGTTGATGCTCTTTGATCTTGACACTCTCGCGATCAAAGAACTTCGCACACTGAAGGATCCGGTCTCTGCGTCTACCCTTCGACTTCTTCACTGGGGCGACACATTGCCACACGCCGCAGACTTTCCGCTGATCGGTACGGGCTTCGGAGCATACCGATATGCGACTCTTCCTTATCAGCAGCACTACTGGGGTACGTGGTTTCAAAGGGCTGACAATCAATACCTTGAAGTGCTGGTCGAGGGAGGAATCGCGGGATTACTGCTGGTAGTACTGTTTGGTTTCGGTGCTCTGTTTCTGGCGATCCGGGTATGTATGGCAGGGAATGACCGACGGCGTTCCCCTGCGGCGTCGTGGCTGGCGAGTTGCGTGCTCGCGACGGGAATTGGGATCGCGGCGGCTGCCTTTCTCGACTACGGCGTATCTCTTCCCTCGGTGTCATCACTGATCGTTGTTTATGTTGCCATGCTGGAGCGACGTGGAACCGCTCCGCCGTCGAGTTCCAGGTGGTCGCTCCTGACGATTGTCACAGTTCTGGGAATGGTCTGTGCCGGGGGAACTCTGGCACAAGACCTCTGGAACGCTGGCGAAGTCTATGATGCATCCGCTGCTGCTCAACGTTTTTTGAAACTCTCACCAGGATCGACCGACGCAACGGCAGAGGCCGGGGTTGCGGCGCACAAGAAGTTGCAAGCAGCCATCCAGCTCCGACCGGATGACCTCGAATCAGTACGAATCTACAATCAGCTCACACAATGGTTGTGGCGAGATGCACTTTGTGATTACCTGATTGAAAACAGGCTCATCAAACCGGATGAAAAGCCGGCGATCATCACAAAACTGGCGTTGCCGACGATGGCAGAACAGCTGCTGAGTACATCCGAGGTGGATCGTTCGAGATGGGCAGAGGTTTGGAACAAGTTGTCCACAACGTATCCTTGGTTTGAAGAGTCAGTCCGGCTTGCAGATAGTTCCCCATGGGTCCCGGATCTCGCGCTCGACCTTTCTGCATGGACTCTGGTGACCGGCGATCACTCGACTCACAATCTGTTGGTTCGACAACTGGTCATGGATCCCGGAGCAGGACGTGACCTCTACCTGCTGGGATCTGTTTTGCAAAGTGCCGGGAAACTGGAAGAGGCTCAGGCAGCGTGGAATGGATCGCTGCTGGTTTCTGAACGGTTCCGTCCGAGCATCCTGGAACGGGCCGTGAGCGGAGCCGATCCTGCGTCTGCCTTCCAGAAATACGGTCCTGACACTTATCGCGGTTGTATCGAATGTGCCGAACAGATGCAGAGATCGCCTCAGTTCCGTGACCAGCTTCTCACCCGCGCAGAACAGTTGTGGCCGGCAGTTGAAGAAAACCTGGATCCCCAGAAGGCTGTGCTTCGAGCCCGGTATCTGTTGCTGAGTTCGAAGACCGCCGAGGCAGAGGCCTGGCTGCGAGAAGTACAGGGGAAATGGCCTGTCAGCACAGAAATACGAGCAGCTCGGGCCAGTTGTCTGGAAGCACTCGACCGAATCGATGAGGCCTATGATGAGTGGATCATTATTCAGACGCTGGAGCCGGACAATGAAGTCGCTCCGGTCGCGATGAAGCGATTGGCCGACTTGCCGCCAAAACTCCGGGAAGTGAAAAAATGATCAGGAATTCCTGTGTTGAGATTCAACACCAGATCTACCCAAACCTCCCAGGTTTTTCCGTGAACAGCGGTTGTGCTGCGAGTTCTTGAAAAACTGATTCTGTTGTGGAATACGGATCAAAAACGTCTCAAAATAATGGAAATGTTTCAAGTCACCGCCGGTTCACCAGCTACCGGCACAAATGAACGGAGTGATCTTCGTGCCCAGCATGCCATACGATAATCCGCAAGCGATGCAGCAAGCGGAAGATTCAGCGGAGAGTCTGGACCTCCTGGGTTTTCTTCGCCGCCGCAAATCCTTCGTCATCCTGTTCGCGTTGATGGGGGTTGGGATCGGCTATCTGCTGTTCAACCGGCAGCTTCCGGTTTACCGCTCGGATGCACAGGTTCAGGTCATCCATAAATTTGGCGACAAGCGACTCGGTACCCTGATCGCAGAGAAGGACCTGACGGACGCCGACTTCGTCATTCGCAGCCCGCGCACACTTGAGGCGGCCTACATTGCTTACGACCTTGGCAAGCTTCCAAGCTTGCAGGGCCTGTCGATGCAGGAAGCCGTTTCACAGATGGCGGGAATGATCTCAACGAAGAGTCTTTCGGCCAACGTACTGCAGATTTCGGTAACAGGCGGTAATCCCGCCGACATTCAAAAAATTGGTGAGGCCGCATCCAACCAGTTTGTGATCGCGCAGAAAGAGAACTACAAGGACGCTTCCGAAGAATTGAAAAACCTGCTGGCCCGAGCAAAAGATGACTTTAACGAAAAGCTCAACCAGGCAGAGAAGGACTACGCCGAATTTCGAGACAGGGCAAAGCTGACTACTGATGGGGCCAACCCTCATCGCCAGCGTGCAAAGGCCGCCTTCGAAAAAGTCTCGGAGTCTGAGTTGGAAATGACAGAACTCAACTCCCGACTCGTTCAGCTCGAAGAGGCCCTTAGCAAGGAGGGTGGTTCTAGAGAAGCAATTCTTCTGCTGGTCGGCAAGCAGCAGGAAGGTGCAGCCGTAAATAATTCTGTCAACCAGGGAGTCACGAGTGCCAAGACACTGGCAGACGTCATCTTCCCGATGCTTGTCGAGCAGGCAACTCTGGAAACAGAACTTGGGCCAGACCATCCGAAGCTTAAGCAGTTGCAGTTGCGTATCCAGATGACTCGCGAGCATTTCAAAGCACTTGTCGGCGGAGATTCATCCGATCCAAAGAACACGAAAGAAGCTCCAAAGGACCCCACGGCGGATTTTCTATCTGTCTACCTTGAATCAATTCGTGAAGAGTTGCGGATCCTTGAACGCAAGAAGAAGGACTTTCTTGAATTGGCGAACCGAGAAGATGTCCTGTCACGCGAATTGATGCACGAAGAAATCGAGGACACAAACCGAAAGAATGCCATGGAGCGTCTGGCGACTTTGTTTAACGACACGTCGCTGCAGATCAGCCAGTTTGAAGTGGACTCCGGCATGGGCGGCGTCACAGCTCTTGTCCTTTCGCCATCAAGTTTCGGTGCCCATGTTTATCCAGTGATGAGCCGCTTTTTGGGGCTCGGCGGATTCCTGGGAGCTCTGGCCGGACTTGTCCTCGGCTACCTTGTCGAAATGGCCGACAGAAGCTTCCGCAAGCCGGAAGACATCATTCGAGAATTTGGAGTGCCGATTCTTGGCCACATTCCATTCATCACCGAACAGCGTTTGAAGTCTGTCGCATCAGACGCGGGCATGGACAAGACAGCGGTGTCGGTCCACCTTCCTCGATCTCGCCCGGCAGAAGCGTACCGATCAGTTCGAACTGCGATCTGCTTCAGTGCAATGAGCGGGACCCATAAGGTTCTGCAGGTGACGAGCCCGGCAGCAGGGGACGGAAAGTCCACGCTGGCAATCAACCTCGCAACATCACTCGCACAGTCAGGTAAGCGAACGGTACTCGTGGAAGCGGACTTCCGCAGACCGAAGGTGCACAAACTTACTGGCGTTGCGAACGAAGTCGGTTTCGCCGATGTGCTGAAAGGTGAACTGACTTTGCCGGAAGTGGTCCAGACGACCTACGTTCCTGATTTCTTCGTCATTCCCTGCGGCAAGCGGCCAAAGAACCCAGCCGAACTTCTCGCCAAGGCAGAGTTCTCTGCGGAACTCGAAAAGCTCCGGGAGATGTTTGACTATGTCATCGTGGATACACCGCCAGTCCTCGCTGTGACCGATCCTTGCGGTGTGGCTGCTCAGGTTGATGGCACGATCGTGTGCATGCGACTGAGCCGACATACTCGCGATCTTGGCCGACGCACGATCGAACAGCTGCGTGACGTGGGTGCGACGATCACAGGTGTCGTTGTGAACGGTGTCGAAGAACGCGACGCCTACGGCTACGGCAACTACCGGTACTCCGACTACCGTTACTACTACAAGAACTACAACTACAAGTATGGCCAGTATGGCAGCAAAGACGGTCGAGAGTATTACACGGACGAGCAGTCCAGTGAGCCAGCCTTTACGGTTGGCGAAGCGTCTGATGCTGACAAGGCATAAGACGATCGCACTGTTCTGACTGCCGAAAATCCAGTTGGGACAATCGCTCGGCCATCGGGCGATTGTCCCTTCGTGTTTCAGGCAGAGACATAGCTGCGACGCCTTCTGGAATCTCAATAACCGGCACCTCTGATCTCTACGTTAATCGGAGTCCAGTCTCTTTCAGCGTCTGGATTCCGCCTCATAAAACAGCACTACCATGACCTCCAAAGTCAAATCGAGCATTCTGTTTTTGAATCGCTCCTATTGGCCTGATGTTGAGGCGACAGGACAGCTGTTGACGGAATTGTGCGAGGGACTCGCACAGCACTTTTCCGTCTCGGTGATGGCCGGGCAGCCGAATTCCGTACGTGGTATTTCCGAGACGGTATGGAAGGATCAGCCGTCACACAACGATGTGCGAATCCATCGACTCCACCATACGACGCTGCCCAAGCATCGAATGTGGATGAAGGCCCTCAATTACCTTTCCTTTGCTCGAACCTCACGAAAATTTCTCAGGACCGTTGAACGGCCGGATGTCGTTGTTTTTGAGACAGACCCGTTCCTGCTTCCTCTGGAAGCGGACCGACTAAGACGCCGAACAGGCTGCCGCATTGTTGGATACCTCCAGGACATCTATCCGGATGTCGCAGTCACACTTGGAAAGATTCCAAACGCATGGCCGATTCGACTGTTAAGAAAGCGTCTGTTCGAAGTCTACCGCACCTGTGATGCGATGATTGTTCTCAGCGAAGACATGCGGCAGTTGCTGATTTCGTCCGGTGTGGCGGAACAACGAATCTTCGTCGTGCCGAACTGGACGGATACAACCCGAGTCTTTCCGGTCAGCGCGGACCAGAATCCTGTTCGAAAAAGCTGGCAGGTGCAGGACAAATTCGTGGTCATGTATTCCGGCAACCTCGGACTCACTCAGCGGCTCGAAGATGTTCTTCAGGCGGCTCGTATCGTTTCCGATGACGAACGGATCCATTTCGCACTGGTTGGGAAGGGATCACAGGAACAACCGCTGAAGAAACTGCACCGACAGTTGGCCCTTAACAATGTGACGTTTCACGATTACCAGCCGCAGTCAGAACTGGCCAACAGCCTTTCAGCCGCCGACCTGCACCTCGTCCCTTTGACAGCAGGTCTGGCCAAGTGCCTCATGCCCAGCAAACTCTACGGCATTCTGGCAGCGGGGCGACCGTGCCTGACAACCGCACCTGAAGGAACTGAGCTGCACACGATTGTCCGCAATCGTGGAATCGGGCTGACGGCGACTCCGGGATCCGTAGCGGATCTGGCAAAGCAGATTCGATTCGCGGCAAACAACTCAGGCTTACTGATTCAAATGGGGCAGAACGCGCGTCGACTGGCAGAATCTGAATACACGCGAGAACTCAGTATTCAAAAATTTCGTTCTGTCCTCGAGAACGTACTGGCTGTTTCCTGACAATTGTCTCCTGAACTGTCAATTCCTGGGAGCCGGGGCTGCTTCCGCTTGATGCGTGACGGTACAAGTCTATCCTCATAGAATGAGTTGTGTGGGAGCAGCGTTTTTGTGGCGACACAAATCGCTCCCGGCGACTGGTTCCTTCTGCTCGGATACGATCATGTACACTCTCCGCATGGCAAAGCGGATGTTGTTTGAGACCAACAAGCGGCTTCTTTGGAAGCTGTTCTGGAACCTTGGTATCAAGGGGTCTCTCTCAGTTCTGAAGCATCGGCGGCGGATGAAGAAGGGATTGTTCTTCCCCCCATTTCTCTACGTCTCCATCATCAACAGCTGCAACCTCCGTTGTCAGGGGTGCTGGGTCGACGTCGCTCATAAGCAGAACACCATTGATCTGCCGGCGATGAATCGACTGATCAATGAAGCGAAGGCTCATGGGAATTCCTTCTTCGGCCTTGTCGGCGGTGAACCGTTCATGCATCCGGAGATCCTCGAGATCATCGCTGCTCACCCGGACTGCTACTTTCAGGTCTTCACGAACGGTCATTTCATTGACGATGCGACGGCGCGGCGGCTGTTCGAATTGGGCAATGTGACTCCTCTCATCAGCGTCGAAGGGAATGAAATTATCAGTGACGAGAGGCGTGGTCGAGCGGGAGTTTACAGCAAGACTCTGGCAGGCATTCAGAACTGCCTGAAACACAATGTGATGACCGGAGTTTGCACCAGCCTGGCAAAGTCCAACATCGATCATCTCCTGACTGAGCAGTGGGTCGATCGCCTGATCGAAATGGGAGTGCTCTACACATGGTTCCATGTGTATCGTCCGATGGGCCCGGATGCCACAACCGATCTGTGCCTGACTCCTGAACAGCAGCGTCGAGCCCGGCAGTTTGTTGTGGACATGAGAGCAAAGAAACCCATCATCATTATCGACGCTTACTATGATGGTGAAGGGCGTGCATTGTGTCCGGCTGCCAATGGAATCAGTCACCACATCAATCCGTGGGGAGATATTGAGCCGTGCCCAATCGTTCAGTTTTCAGCCGAGTCTATCCATTCGACAAACGACTCGCGGTCTCTCTTTGACAAGTTCACTCAGTCAAAGTTTCTCGCCGGGTTCCGAGAACTCGCGCAGGACACGACTCGCGGCTGCATCGTGCTTGAACGACCTGAGTTGCTGGCTCAGCTGGTTGAAAGCTGCGGTGCAAAAGATTCAACCGCGCGACACACGGCGATGCAGGAATTGAAGTCGATGATTCCTCGCACGTCGCAGTACCATCCGGGTCATGAAATCCCTGAGAAAAATCTGTACTACCGTCTCGCCAAGAAGTTCCTCTTCAATGACTTTGGTGTCTATGAGGGGAAGGACCACAGCAAAACCGCAGCGCCTTTTCTGACTGCGGCCACGGAGCCCGCTCAACAGCAATAACACCACGGTGACTTCCAGCGACCGACTTTTCCAGACGGCACTTGATACGACCCGAACCGCAGCGAACGTGGAATTTCCTGGGCATACCGGCTTCCGTCGTTTCCGGAACATCAAGTTTCCCGTAACATGCTGGTAGTGACAAACAGTTGCAGAATCTCCGTTGCTGGTGGAATCTGAGATTCATACCGCAGGGAATCAGGGGTTGGGCATGTCAGACTTTGAAGATCGATTGCAAAAAGCGATTCAGCGAGGACAGCAGAATCGAAGTGCACTGGGTGCATCCGCCGAGGCAGATGCGCTCACAGAAGAGCAGATGAGGCTTCAGCATTCCCAGCTGCGAAATGAAATTGCTGAGCATATCGAGAGCTGCCTGAAGAAACTGTGCGACCATTTTCCGGGATTCGATTACCAGACCGTCGTGAACGAAAAGGGCTGGGGTGCCCGGATTAGCCGTGATGACATTCGGCTGGGAAGGGGAACGGCAAAGAATGAGTACAGCCGCCTCGAGATTCTCGTCCGACCTTTCTCCGATACGCACATCATTGAGATTGCCACCAAAGGCACAATTCGAAATCGGGAGTCTCTGAATCGCTCGAACTTCCGTTTTCTGCGCGAAGCGCAGGTGGACGCACTTCGTCAGATTGTCGACGGAATCGTTCTCGAATTCGCAGAGCAGTTTTCTGCTCACTCATAAGGCTCGAAATCAAATCCGCTCCTCGACTGAGCAGCACGACTGTCCGCACTTGCCGCGAATGGCGACGCAATCGAGGAGGCAGCAGGGCCATCCATGTCCGCATGGAAGCGCAGTTTTCTCAATCGCTGCAACGTCGCTGAAGGTCGATTGGATGCGCAGATGAGCCCCACAGGAGTGACGTCTGCTTCACTTTCCGCAAAGAACCAAACGGAGTCTCTATGGATTTCCCCGTCACATCCGGTGTGAATGGTCTTGAACGCATCGTAGTCAATACGAGAGATGCTCAGGGTGAAGTGTATCTGCATGGCGCCCATGTGACCTCGTGGCACCCCACTGGGCGTAAGCCTGTTCTTTGGATGAGCGGTCAATCGTTTTTTGATTCAGCAAAGCCAATTCGAGGGGGCATACCGGTGTGTTTCCCGTGGTTTGGCCCCCATCCATCAGATTCCCAAAAGCCAGCACATGGCACTGCGAGAATCCAAAAGTGGATTCCGGTGAAGTCACGATGGACCGCTGAAGGAGTCGCCGAGCTACTTCTGGAATCGCAACTGGCTCCGTTCGATGTGCAGCTCCACATTCGAATGGGGCAGGCACTTGAGCTGCGAATGAACACCAGACTTGCCGCTCAGGAGAAACGCGCCGTTCACTTTGAACAGGCTCTTCATACCTACTTCTGTGTCTCCGATGTGCGAAACATCGAGATTCGAGGCCTCGAGAACTGCCAGTACATCGACAAGATGCTTCAGGCGCGTCGCTGTGAGCCGACTCGGCGGCCAATAACGTTCGGACAGGAGACAGACCGGGTGTACTTCAACACGAAAGATACGGTCGAGATCCATGACTCTGGAGATGGTCGGCAAATTGTGATCGAGAAGTCAGGTTCCCTCTCGACGGTTGTCTGGAATCCGTGGATCGACAAAAGTCGTCGCATGCCGGACTTTGGCGACTCGGAATGGCCGCAAATGGTTTGCGTGGAAACAGCGAACGTTGCTGACAATCGTGTTCTTCTGGCACCCGGTGATGTTCACGAGATGACACTTCGTGTCACCGTGAAAGATCACTGATTCGATAAGGTCGTGGATTCGAAGGGCTTCCTGATGATGCGTCTTTCCAGCCTGTGTGTGTCGCTACTGTCTGTGACACTGCTTCTGTGTGGAGGCAGTACGCTGCATGCGCAGGAGCCTGAAAAATTCGACGTCTTCGTTGCCGGCGAAGGCGGTGTCTCCCTGTATCGGATTCCGGGGGCCGTTGTGACGCCACGGGGAACGGTTCTGGTCTACTGTGAAGCGAGAAAGAACAGCCGCAGTGACTGGGGTGAAATTGAAGTCCATCTGAAACGAAGCACTGACGGAGGACGAACATGGTCGAAGGCCTCCGTTATTGCTCACCGATCGGAACGCATCGCGGGAAAAACCGGGAACGAAAAGACAGACTCGGAACAGACTGTCAACAATCCTGTCGCGATCGTTGACGCCGTCGACGGCTCTGTTCAATTTCTCTACTGCGTGAATTACTCGCGATGCTTTTCCATGGAGAGTCGCGACGATGGACTCACATGGTCCGCACCGATCGAGATCACGCAGGTCTTCGAAGCATTTCGCCCACATGTCGACTGGAAAGTTCTCGCCACGGGACCTGGTCACGGAATCCAGCTCCGATCCGGAAGACTCGTTGTCCCTGTCTGGCTGGCTTACGGTGGTGTCAGAGATCACCATCCATCAGTGACCGCGACCATTTACAGTGATGATCATGGAAAGACCTGGGTTGCCGGGGAAGTCGCCGTGCCCAACCGGATCAGCGTTGGCTGGGATATGCGGGCGGGGCAGCCAGCGAGAGAGCTCGAGGATGTCGTCGACCCGAATGAATCCATCGTTGCGGAGTTATCAGACGGAACAGTGCTGCTCGCAACTCGAAGCGAATCAAAGGCCAGTCGGAAGCTGCTGACTCGCAGTCAAGACGGGGCAACAGCCTGGAGTAGTCCAGTGTTTCACGAACAGCTCTGGGAACCGATTTGCATGGCCAGCCTCCTTGCTGTTCCTGAGCAAAAAGCAATCGTCTTTTCAAATCCTCGCAGCCTCGCGTTCAACAAAGCCGGGGTGGAAATTCCCGGAGGTCGTGGCGAACGAAAGAACCTGTCAATGACAGTCAGCCTTGACGATGGATCAACATGGTCCGCCCCCAGAACACTGGAAGCCGGAGCCAGTGCGTATTCCGATCTGGCTCAGCTTCCTGATGGCACGCTTGTGTGTTTCTACGAAGCCGGGAACGTCCTGCGTCTCGCCCGAATATCGTATGCATGGCTCGCTTCGAACTGACGACACCGATAACCTGTCAATGCCCTGAAGACTCTGAACCCTTCGAGCCTGTCAGAAGTCGAGCTGTGCGCGAACGCCGAACAGGTCCGTCTGACTTTCCGGGAATGTTGGCGAGTCGCTGATGGAATGCACATAGTTGAAGACCATCTTCGTGTACGGATTCCAATACCAGTTCACCCCGGCCGTGTAGTCCATAATCGTACCGCCGCGGATGGCCTGATCGTTGAGATCCAGATACGACCAGCGTCCTGCAACCTCCCAGGCTCCCAGTCCCGGATTGCAGCAGTTTCCGGCGAACGTCAGATTTGACTTTGGAATGACGCGATCAATTGCCCCGGCTTTTCGGTCATATGGACGATGCTCCCCCGTAAGGAAGTATCCGACTTGCGCGTAGGCACCAGGAAGTACGGCGGTCGTGTTGTTGTTGCTGACAAAGTTGACCATCGCTTCTGATTGAACGCTCAAAGGACCATTCACCCAAAGCAATTCTGAGCCCAGGACGTTGTAGTATGGAACGTTGATATTTCCGGTGGCCACAAAGAACGGCGTTCCATTCTGTCCGCCGGGAACGGCCTGGCCGCTCGTTCCGACAGCCCCTGGGCCGTTTGCCCCCACAAAGAACTCCGGGATCGTCCGGAAGTTCACCGTGTCTGCAGGAGGTGCGTTGAAGAAGTGTCCAATCCCAAGATGCAGATAGTCTTTTCCTTCATCTTCCCACGATGGAAGCCACGTCAGACGTTCCGCAGTACCGTACCCGCCATCGCTCGACAGCGTCCCGCCAAACTGATCCTGCCCGGTTCGAAACACCGACGCCGCCCATGTATTGGTGAGATCTTCCGAGTAATCGTAGAAGCCGATTGCGATATGACGAAAGGGTGTGAATGGCTGGAAGAGAACTGATCTTTCCATGAATGTCGTGTAGCGGAAGCTGCTGACCACTTCGAGACTGAAGGGTTGTTTCCACTGGCCGATTCGGACGTTGCCAAAGAAAGGCACTTTCGTCTGTTCGACCCAGACATCAGTGAAGGTCGGTCGTCCGAAAAATCCAAAGTCCATTTGAAAGAAGTAGTTGGTCAGTTCCGTCACACTGCCTTTGGCGGAAAGTCGTGCGCGGCGGAAGTCGGAACCATCCTGAATCTGGCCATACTGCTTCTCACTGTTTGAATCCTGATGGATCCATCCGCTATCGGCCTGAAACACTCCATTGACCGTCACTGTCGGGTAGGTCTTTTTGTTCATCTTCTCCTGAAGAGATTTGAATGCGGCATCGAGTTCAGAGAGCTTCTGGCTCTGTGCGGCGTCCAACGCAGGATCCTGGGGAGACCATGAAGCAGGCGAAGCATGTGCTGCGGTAAGCTGCCGGCTCTCCACTTCCTCCGCCACAATGTTGCGGACATCGCCTTCGGTCAAAAGTGGTGTTCCATCGATTCCTGAAAAGACACTCGCGGGAGTTGCTCCGGAATACATCCAGCCGGAAGGCGGCTCTGGAGACGTGTCACCATTCCGCATCGTGCGAGACGCCAGCTTTGTAGTTCCTGAAGCCGCTTCGACCTCGGAAGGAAACTCCACAGAGTCGTCCGGTTCAGGCTGTTCAAGCGCATCGAGACGCTGATGGAGCTGCCGGTTTTCCCTTTCAAGGCTGTCGAGCCTTTGGACCAGTTTTTTCAGAACGTCATCGTCTGTGACTTTTTCTTCACAAAGCCCAGACGGACAAAAAGACCACATCACTGCTGCCGCAGTGAGCGCACGAATGGCCAGCCGCATGCCGGTGTCCTTCCCCAGAATTCATATTGAGCCTCACGCAGTGCAATTCGACACCGGCTCGAGGTTATCGTCTGCTGATCTGCGCACGTCCTGAATATCAATTCGGCATTCAAGCGCGTGATTCAGTGACGAATTGTGCTGAACGATTCGGGGATAAGCACCGTCAGCAAAAAACTCTGTACGCCCGAACGCCAGCAGGCGGCAAGAGTCGCCGATGCACTTGAGCTTCATCGAGGTGCGGGCGATCGGCGAAAGCAATGAGTTCGCCACAATGGCTACTTTTGCACAGGAACCATTCCGCTGTGAGAGGCGGCCTGAACCCGAAGGATCCTTCCCACTGGCTTCTTCAGGTCAACGACCACCGGTTGCGAAGTCTGCGCAGACGCGACGTTGCCTGCAGCATCGCGAGCCAGCAGTCGGAAGTACAGCGACGACGGTGTCCCTGGGCGAATCGCAAACTGATAGGCGCTCTGATCTGCCTGCCAGTCGAACACAGGAGTCCATGGACCGCTGGGGGTCACCGCATATTCAAGACGTACCGGAGATGTCGAACCGTTCGCTTCTGTGACTCGCCAGTTCAGCTGAATGCTTCCAAACGTATCCATACGTACGGAAGGTTGAGCCATTTCGATGACAGGTGGAGTCTGGTCAACGGTCACGACAATCTCGGGGGCCTGCCCTGGCTGTGGCGGAGTATCCGCGATGCCCAGTCCGTTTCGAATTCGAACGGCAAACCCAAACGTCCCTTCACCCATGCTGTCTACCTGGAATGGGCTTTTCAGATCGGCGTCGGTTCCATACTTGAACCATTGCTGACCGCCGTCTTCGGTCACAAACAGTTCTACGGAACTAACACCCGAGGGCCCAACATCTTCAATTTGGTAGTCCAGATCAAACACTCGTTCATTGACAATTTGTATTTCGCCCTGGGCAGGCGCTGGAATCGTTGAGGAAAATGATTGATTAGCCAGCGGCAATCCGGTTGGCTGGGGATTGCCAATCACCGGAACAGTCTCAGACGGGTACCCCGCAAACGCGTGAGAGCCGAACGAACCGGAAGGAGCTGACACAACACTGCCAGCGGGCATGGACTGCATCACATTGACAGGTGCTGGCCCTTGAAGCGGAGCGGACTGTGCAAACGGAGAAGGCCCCATCGGCATCGCCTGAACGAGAGCTGGTGTCCCCGGAACCGCGGTCGGCGCCGACGGTGCTGCGGATACACGGCTCACATACTGTGCACTCGCTTCTCCTCGATTGCCCGCACTGTCACTGATGGAAGCCCGCAGTGAGATCATGGATCCTGCGGTAACAGGAATGCGCACCTGCCCCGATGAAGAGGAGACGTAGGTCAGAGGACGACGATTGCCACTCAGTCCCTCAGTGCACTCGAGTGAGAAAGACTCTGCAACGACAGATGAGTCGCTGGAGGTCCAGTTCACCAACGCCTGGCCCGGCGACACTTCGATGACTTCCAGCTGCAGCTTCGGCGCGACCGTATCGACGATCACTTCCATTTCCGGCTCTGAGCCTTCGATCGCAGCTTCGAGGTTGCCCTGAGCATCCGTCATCCGAATGGCGAATGAGTACTTCCCGTCTCGTGGGGCAGTGAAGACGAAAGCACCACGGCTTGCCGGGACCGATTGCAACTGATCCCACGTCTTGCCGCCATCCTGAGAACCAAACAAAACGGCAAACCCTTCCGTCCCCTGATCGGCCGCGCCTTCCACTTCAAAAGGAATTTCAAAGCGGCCAATGTTGGTAACGACAACTTCTTCGTCGCTGGCGGCAGAACTGAGCAACGGCAGAGTCACGCCGGCAACAACAGCAGTAGCCAGTGACAATGGACGAACGGACTGACGCAGTACAGTCAGGAAATGTGACAGCAGCATCTTGGTGTTCCCTCCATGGAACTGCGATGACGGACAAAACTGTCCGTCTGAGTTGCCCCCGAACCCTTCAGCACACAGTGTCGGAACTCGACCGCCTTGCCTGAACACTCAGAAGTCATCCCTGACCTCGTCGTCCTGCAGTTCAATCTGCTTCCCCTGTGGCGAAATTTCGCACATCCCCCTGGACCGATTCCTGAGCGCAGGATCTCGGCGCGAAATTCCTTAGTCGGACATATCGTCGAACACCGACGGCCCACTTGATCGGAATCGCAATTCCGATGAAATCGGAAGAATCACTCAGGTCTGCACAAACACAGACTCCGCGAATCGGCAAAAACTGCGATCCGCTACAAAAGAAAAAGCCTCCTGAAATCTTCTGACTTCAGGAGGCTTGATTCGCAACGATCGCTAAGTTTCAGCGAGGTTGATTACTTGCAGCCACAAGCGCTTGCTGGAGCACATCCGCCGCATGCTGGAGCTGGAGCACAGGCTGGCTTCCAAACCTGCTGTGTGCAGGTCTGTTCAACCATCTTGCAAACCTGAACTTCAACTTCCTTCTGCTCCTGCTTGCAGGTTGTAACGCAGTACTTGTACTCTTCTTCGACCTGAACCGTCTTGCAGACGTTTACAGTGCGAGTCTTGGTCTCTGGCTTACAGACAGTGACGCAGTACTTGTACTCTTCTTCAACTGGAACCTGCTTGCAAACAGTGACAGTGCGAGTCTTGGTCTCTGGCTTACAAACGGTAACGCAGTACTTGTACTCTTCTTCAACAGCAACCGTCTTGCAGACGTTTACAGTGCGAGTCTTGGTCTCTGGCTTACAGACAGTGACGCAGTACTTGTACTCTTCTTCAACTGGAACCTGCTTGCAAACGTTGACAGTACGTGTCTTGGTCTCTGGCTTGCAGACAGTGACGTTGTAGGTGTACTGCTCTTCGCTTCGCTGTGTTTCGTAGCAGGTGTATTCAACTTCGGTCTGAACGACGTTTGGAACCCAAACCTTGCAGGTCTTCTGGCAAGCTGGCTGGCAGCCGCCACAAGATCCGCAACCACCGCATGAGCCACATCCGCCACAAGCATGGCCGCAGCCGCCGCAGCTGGATTCAACAACGCGGTCTTCCCAATGACCCTGATCCTGACAAACCTTGCGAGTCTTCTTCACTGGAACAGTGTGGCACACGGTGCGAGTGCCAGTACGCTGCTCAGTTGTAGGAACGAGAACCGTGTAGGTTTCTTCCTTGGCTTCGGTCACAGTTTTGCAAACTGTTCGCTTGCCAACTCGCTCTTCAGTCGTTGGAACCATGACGGTGTAGGATTCTTCCTTTGGCTCAACAACGTGCTTGCAAACTGTTCGCTTGCCAACTCGTTCTTCAGTCGTTGGAACCATAACCGTGTAAGACTCTTCCTTCTGCTCCGTCTCGGTCTTGCAGATGGTTCGCTTGCCAGTTCGCTCTTCGGTCACTGGAACCATCACTGTGTAAGACTCTTCCTTTGGCTCTGTAACGGTCTTGCAGACCATTCGCTTGCCAACTTTCTCTTCCGTGACTGGTACGTTGACAGTGACAGTTCGCTTTTCTGTCACCATCTGTGGAACGAGAACGGTCTTCTGAACCGTTTCCCATGTGCCGCAGGCTGTGCCGCAGCCGGAATTGCCGCACGCAGAACCACATGCGCTGGCGCCACACGGGCTGCAGCTAGTGGCACAAGGTGCGGAGCAACATTTGCTGACCTTTTTGCCGAAGCAACCGCCAGCCTGGGCGGACGCCGTCAGGGAGACAGCGATCGCCAACGAAAGAATGAAACGCATGCTCTGTAACTCCTCCAAGTTGTTCGAAAACTGACCAACACCACCAAATACACCTGACACCCCGCCAGGTAATTTGCATTCAAAACAGGCATCGCACGAACTACCTATTCAATGCGATGTATCCATTTTGCCACCAATCTAGCCCATGGTGTTCAATTCCGGAAACGAAAAGTGGAAAAAATGGATAGCGCAGTCAAACCATAACGGCTTTAGCCTCTGAAATGCATGAAGCAAATGAGCAGCTTGCGTAAGCCTTCCGAGCCAGTTTGCTTTAGGAAATCAGGAAAATTGGAAGTTTGCGTCAAGTTTGACGATTTGCGGATCTTAGCAGTCGTTAATGGCGTTCCCAGTCAGGAGAGGCCGGCAGAACTCCCTTTCTCGGACAAGCGACGCCGTTCTTTTTTCTCCAAAACTTCCACCGAACGCTTTCTGGGTTTTGGAGAACCGGACATCGAAACTTAGACTCCGCGGTTTCCCGGATTCGCCAGGCGGGTCCATTTTCACACTGAAACAGGCGTCAGGTTTCGATGAAGTTCTGCTTAGTTGACCGAATTCAGTCGCTGGTTCCCGGCGAGAGCATTCAGACGATTAAGAATGTTTCGCTAGCCGAGGAGTACCTACAGGATCATTTCCCGGGCTTTTCGATCCTTCCCGGCGTCCTGATGGTGGAGTGTCTGGTGCAGTCGTGCGCATGGCTGATGCGAGCAACGGATGACTTTCGCCACAGCACGATACTTCTGAAACAGGCGAAAGCGGTGAAGTTCAACAACTTTCTGAAGCCCGGGGAGACTCTTCAGGTCTCTGCGACGTGGAAGAGTTCAGACGATTCTACCACGGACTTTGTGGCATCCGGAACGGTTAACGGTCAGTCTGCGGTCAGTGCAAAACTCACCCTCTCAAAGCAGAATCTGGCGGCACACAATCCTCAGATGGCAGACAACGATCGTCGCATCATTGAAGCAATGCGAGACCTGTATTCCCAGCTGTATTCGCGGTCGTAGTGATCTCAGATCTCAAATTTCAGATATCAGATTTCAAATTTCAAAGCGCTACAGCTTTTCGAAATAACGAACAAAAACGAACAAAACTCATCCCTTCAATTTGTTTCACAGGACCCACCAATCATGACAGTCAAAGGCAGAGTGGCATTGGTCACCGGCGGAAGTCGCGGAATTGGACGAGCGATCGTGGAATCGCTCGCCCGAGCCGGTGCCAAGGTTGCATTCGTATACAACTCAAATGCTGCTGCCGCGGAAGAAGTTGCGAATGCACTCAACGCTGAAGGGCACGAAGTCTGGGCGATTCAGGCCGATGTCCGCTCAAAACCAGCGTCTGAAAAAGTTGTTGCAGATGTGGTCGAAAAATGGGGAAAACTTGAGATCCTCGTGAACAACGCAGGCATCATTCGAGACGGGTTGCTGGCCACCATGGACGCTCAACAGTGGCAGGATGTGATCGACACAAACCTGACCAGCGTGTTCAACTTCTGCCAGTCGGCAACTCGAACGATGATGTCCCAGCGCTATGGGCGCATCATCAATATGTCGAGCGTTGCAGCGGATGTTTCCAATCCAGGCCAGGCGAACTATGCGGCCAGCAAAGGCGGAGTCGAAGGCTTCACCCGCTGCATCGCCACCGAACTGGCTCGACGCGGCGTGACTGCCAACGCAGTGGCTCCTGGATTCATCGAAACAGACATGACCGTCGCCGTTGTGAACGCGGCTGGTGAAGAGATTAAGAAGAAGATTCCAGTACGACGCCTCGGCAAGCCGGAAGACATTTCCAATGCCGTGCTGTTCTTTGCGGCAGACGAATCTTCCTATGTGACGGGCCAGATCCTGAAGGTGGACGGAGGCCTCACACTGGGCGGCCTCTGATTTTTTGTACAGATACACGACGCTTTTGTGTGCGAATTGGAGAATGACGGGCCTCCGAGCCGCAGGAACGGAGTGTTCCGGGTTGCGGCTCCGGAGACTTTTCGAGGAAGTCTGGAAGTTCGTCCAAAAAGCGGCAACAATACGAGTTCTCTAGACGAGCAACACCGGGGAGGTGTGGCTCTCTGACTGTCTTTCGCAGCAACTGGGTGCTGAAAAGGATGGTTCGTGATCCGACAATGTTGTTGGATTACCAGGAAGTGTTTTTGGAGTCTTCAGCAAAATTGAAGACCTCGACAGCACTTCGAATGGGTTTTGCTTTGGGACAGGTCACCAGTCCAAAGCAAATTGCTGGGTTCCTGGTGGCCGCTGTCTGACTCCGGAAGGAGTCGGATCCGGAGAAGTTGTTCAATGCCTTCAGCTGACGAAATTCTGGACAAGGTTCGTGAGACACTGGTTGATGCTCTGGGAGTTGACGATGACGAAGTCACTCCTTCAGCGACACTGATTGGTGATCTCGGTGCTGAGTCAATCGACTTTCTGGACATCGTGTTCCGCCTTGAGAAGTGCTTCGACATCAAGATTCCTCGAGGTGAACTGTTCCCGGAAAACCTGGCGGCCGCTGATTCCGGATTTGTTGCAGACGGCAAGGTCACACCGGAAGGCATCGCGCAGCTTCGCTCGAAGATGCCTCACGCCGATATTGACGCATTCGCGAAGAATCCGCTTGTGTCAAAGATCTCCGATCTCTTCACCGTCGACATGATCTGCAAGTTCATTGCAGCTCGACTGAAGTAGGATCTGTGATGTTTTGTCGGACCGAAGGCCAGGCCTTCGGTCCGAGTCATTTTGTCTGGCGAGCTTTCACATGCGCTGGTACTGGGTTGATCGTTTCATTGAATTTGAAACAGGCAAACGCGCTCGTGCGGTAAAGAATGTGTCTCTTTCCGAAGAGCACATGCATGATCATTTCCCTGGCTTCCCGGTCATGCCTGCATCCCTGATGATCGAAGGAATGGCTCAGACCGGCGGCATTCTGCTCGGTGAGCATTATCAGTTTGCATACAACGTGATTCTTGCCAAGGTCCCCAAGATCACCTTTCACAGCTGGGCATGCCCCGGGGATCAGCTGGTGTATACAGCGGATCTGCAGGACGCACGCGAAGAAGGTGGCAGTGTGACAGTGACCGCCAAAGTTGGTGAGCGGCTTGTCGCTGATGGTGAAATCGTCTTTGTACATCTGAAGTCTGATGATCCTCAACTCAGCAGAATCGACCAGAAGAACTTTGTGTTCCGCATGAATCTCCTGGATATCCTGACCGTCGGTAAAGCGGGATCTGGAACACAGAATTAGTCATTTCGCCAGGCTGGCGGTGACTGATGACATCAAATGACTGCGAAGTTGAGTGACACGGGCCGGAGTTTGAAATGAAACGTCGCGTTGTGGTTACTGGAGTTGGAGCACTGACGCCAATCGGCAACGATGTGCCTTCGATGTGGAAGGCACAACTCGAGTGCCGAAATGGCGTTGGCCCGATCACCCACTTTGATGCTTCAAAGTTTCCGACTAAGTTCGCTGCGGAAGTGCGAGGATACGACTTCGCGACTCAGGTTGACGACCCAACTCGTTTTACAGACGCAGGGCGAAATGTTCGGTTTGCGATCGGAGCAGCGCGGCAGGCGGTCACGGATTCCGGAATCTACGACGACCCAAATTTCAACCCGGCACGTTTCGGTGTCTATCTGGGAGCCGGAGAAGGACAGCAGAACTTTCTTCAGTTCATGACTCTGGTCACAGAAGCCCATAAGAATGGTGAAGTGGACCTGAAGAAATTCACGGGCAGCTTCATCGATCGAATGAATCCTCGGTTCGAGCTGGAACTTGAACCCAACATGCCGGCCGCTCATCTGTCCAGCTTGTTCAACGCTCAGGGCCCCAACCTGAACTGCCTCACGGCGTGTGCAGCTTCCAGCCAGGCCATTGGAGAAGCAACAGAGATCATTCGCCGCGGCGATGCCGATCTCATGCTGTCCGGCGGTGCTCACAGCATGATCCATCCTTTCGGAGTCACCGGATTCAACCTGCTGACCGCGCTGTCTGAGCGTAACGATTCCCCACTCACGGCATCTCGGCCGTTCGACCTGAATCGAGATGGGTTCGTTCTGGGCGAAGGCGCTGGGATGCTGATTCTGGAAGAACTTGAGCACGCGAAGGCACGAGGTGCGAAAATCTACGGTGAGATCCGGGGATACGGCTCCACAGCGGACGCTTATCGCATTACCGACATTCATCCGGAAGGTCGCGGAGCGATCGCCTGCATCAAGATGGCCCTGCGGGACGCGGAACTGAATGCCGAGGATATCGGATACGTCAATGCTCACGGCACAAGCACCAAGGTGAACGACCAGGTGGAAACTGCAGCCGTTAAGGGCGGGCTTGGCGAACACGCCTGGAAAACACCGGTTTCCAGCATCAAGAGCATGATGGGCCACCTGATCGCAGCCGCTGGAGCCGTGGAAGCAATTACCTGCCTGCTTGCGATTCGTGACGGTGTGCTCCCGCCGACCATCAACTACGAAACGCCTGATCCGGACTGTGATCTTGATTACATCCCGAACCAGCCGCGCGAGAAAAAGATCAAAGCAGCGCTCTCGAACAGTTTTGGCTTTGGAGGCCAGAACGTCGCGCTCATACTGTCGGAGTTCTCTGGCTAATTCTCCCAGTTTTACACAGGGATGTGTTTGGCCAGTTTTGGGAGGTCCGGGGAGCCAGCCGTGTTTTGGTGGGGATTAGTGGCCGGAATCGCTGTCGTGTTACTGATTGGCGAAATCAGTTTCCGGCGTTACGTCATTCCCCGAATTTGCGCGATCTTTGAGAACGTTCCCCCGTTCAACGTCGTCCCCGAACCAGAAAATCCAAATGCTCAAAGGGTTGAGTTCCGCACGGCGGATGGACTGCTTCTGAAGGGTAGTCTTTGGAACAGTGATCTTGAATCTTCACCCGGCGTCGTTGTCTTCATGCCGGAATTGAAGGGGACTCACTGGATGGCAGCCCGATACTGCCACGCTCTGATCGAAGAAGGCTTCACCGTCCTGTCATTCGATTTTCGCGACCATGGAGAAAGTGATCGCTCTCCGAGTTATTCCCCCATCCACTGGATGACAGAATATGAAATGACGGACGTGGAGGCGGCGCTGGAGTTTCTTGAATCGCACCCGAAACTCAGTTCCATGCCCATGATGGCATTTGGCGTCAGTCGTGGCGGAGTAGCCGCATTGCTGGCCTGTTGTCGTTATCCCAGAATCCGGGGAGTCATCGCCGACAGCGCGTTTGGCACCATGGCGATGACACGTTATTTCGTGGATCGCTTTGTGCAGCACGTGATTCCGGAACGAGTATACCGGCTGTTGCCAAACTGGCATGTTCAGCTCACGCTGAAGCAAGCCGTCCAACTCAGCGAACGACGTCGTAATTGCTCCTATGTGCATCTGGAAAAAGAAACACGTGGCCTGGAATCCGGATCAGTGCTGCTGATCTCCGGTGGCCGCGATTCCTATGTCACTCCCGAAATCGCACGTCGCCTTCAGGACATGGTTGGACACGAGTCCGAACTCTGGATTGCTGACAAAGCCAAACACAACATGTCGCGGTCTGTACAAACAGCCGAGTATGATCGGCGAGTCGTTGAACATGCTCGACGATGCCTTGTTGGCAACGCCCCTCTCAGCAGCCATGCGGGTCAGAGCGAAGTCGTCCGGCACAGCTAACGGCTTAGTGCCATCGGTTACTTTTCATAACCCTGCCACGCCCAGACCAAAGTATCAGCCAGAGTGTGTTCAAACACATTTCGGTCGCAGTGCTTTGTCGCTTTGCTGAACACGTAACGGTATTCGTAGCCTTTCGCCTTCAGCGCTGCTGCTGTCCGTTCGTTGGCCATCACCCAGTTATGGTAGGTTTCTTCAGGATCATTCGCTCGCAGGTCATTCTCGGAAACGTGCGTGAAGATCCTGAGCGGCTTTGTCTCAGTCGATTCAATCAGCTTCTTGCCCGAATGATATTCCCAGGCTCCCAGCGGATATTCTTTCTCTTCCGGTGCATCATCATCCTGCTGATCCACAAACGTTCCGGAATAGGTAATCAGCCGCCGGAACAAATCGGGGCGAAACCAGCCAACTGTCAACGCAGCAGCGCCTCCGGAACTGCAGCCCATGATGGCCTTCCCATCAGGATCCGAAGTGAAATCGAGGCCTGGGTAAGCCTTTCGAATGTCCTCGTTCTTCAGAACCGCTGCCAGCACTTCATCATTGATGAATCGAGCAAATCGATCGGACATCGTGTCATACTCGAGGCCGCGTTCGCTGCCCTTGCCATCGTTCCCACCGTTCTCCACCGAAACCACGACGAACGGTGGCAGTCTGCGGCTGGGATCCGTGGCAACGGTGAGATTATCCAGAGCATTCCGAACCAGATTCTGCTGACTGGGGCCATCCAGAGTCACCAATACCGGAGCCTTCGTTCCGTCCTTGTACGCAGCGGGAATGTAAACAAAGATCTTTCGTTCCTTGCGAACTTCCTTTTTCGGATCGAGTGTCGCATCGGTGCCTGGGAAAATCTGGCTTTCGGCCATCACCATTTTGAATTCGAAGCTGCGTCCCTTCGCATTTCCGCGATCAGTCAGGTCAGGATCGAGTTCGTAGTCGGGACCAATGACAAAGTTGCCGTTTCCTTCCAGATGGTGACGCCCCGTGCTCTTCACTTTTTCATCAGCGGAGGCTGTCACATTGCTCCCTGAAACGGATGCGAAACCGCAGATCATCACAAGGAGAAAGGACCTTCGAGTACAACGCATGGCGACGCTCCGCTGCTTTGAAGTTTCGGTGGGAGATGATGACCAGGGCCTGAGACCAATGCCTGAAACAGGCGTTCGAACGGGGATGTTCGGCACGCCGGAATTGCACATTCACAGGACAGATGGTCCGCAGAGATGATTCAACAGGACTCTAACAGCACAGGGTCCTTCGTCAACAACATGTTTCCGTCGGTTGGAGAGTCTTGCTGACAACGCGGCCATTGGTTGTCACTTCCGATGGCGACAGTTAACCTCAGTCGGTTCAAACACATCCCGCCGAGCCGCCAGCTTTCCCACCGGAGCAGCTCAATGTTCATCTCACCTGTCCGCCGTTTCCCTGAGTGTTCTTGTGTTCTCGTCGCTGCGGTGATCTTCTCTGCGACCACGGCGTCCGCTCAGGACGAATTCGCCGGTCTTCAGCGTACGTACGAAGCATCCTATCGAGCACAGCTGCAAAAGTACTGTCTGGGCTGCCATTCGACCGTCGAAAAGCAGGGGGACCTCGACCTGCAGCGGTTCCAGTCCGTCGCCGACATTCGATCGGATGTGATCCCGTGGCAACGGGCCATCGAAATGATGGACGATGGCGAAATGCCCCCAAAGGAAGCAGAACATCAGCCATCTCCGGCAGAACACAAGGCCTTGCGGAACTGGATTCGCTTAGTGCTAGACGCGGATGCCAGGGCGAATGCCGGCGACCCAGGTCCTGTGGTGCTGCGACGACTGAACAACGCCGAGTTCACGTGGACCATCGAAGATCTGACTCACGTGCCGATGAACGTCGCGGCGGAGTTTCCGGTGGACAGCGCGGCGGGCGAAGGATTCACAAATGTGGGTAACGCTCTGGTGATGTCGCCGGCGCTTGTTCAAAAGTATCTCGACGCTGCGCGAGGCGTTGCTTCACACGCCATGATTCTTCCGCACGGCATCGAGTTCTCGCCGCATACGACTGCACGAGACTGGACGGATGAGAAACTCGGCGCGATTCGCAACTTCTATGCTCGATACTCAGACAGCAGCGGCGCGACGTCAGTAAATCTTCAGGGGATTCAGTTTGAGACGAATGGCGGCGGGCGATTGCCCGTCGAAACATATCTGCTGGCAACGATCGCAGATCGCGCCGGGCTTGCTGATGGCACTCTGTCCTTTGAAGAATCCGCAAAGCGTCACGGCATCAGCAGTCGGTACCTGGAAATGCTGTGGCGGGCATTGAACGATACGGAGCCATCGTTGCTCCTGGATCCGATTCGGAATGAATGGAAGACGGCGACCACCGACGACGTGCACCGACTGACCATCATGATCGGTCAGTGGCAGCAGGCTCTGTGGCGTTTCACAACCGTCGGGCATATCGGAAAACGTGATGGTCCGAAAGCGTGGCAGGTATCTGTCGATCCGCTGGCTGTCCGTCAGGAACTTCGAAAAGCCATGGTGGCCCCCAGTGAAGGTTCCGACATCCATTTGTATCTCGTCACGTCCGACGTCGGAGATGGAAATTCCGGTGACTTCGCGGTTTGGGAGAATGCCCGATTCGTCACCCCTGGTCAGCCCGATCTTCTCCTGAAAGATGTCAAAACCACCGTTGGCACTCTGCAGCAATACCGCGAGAAAACTCTGGCTTCCGCCACTGCCTGCCTCGAGGCGGCCGCAGAACTGACCGCCGATGTTCAGGAAAACAGCAAACCCGATTCAACAACACCTGCACCTGCAACTGAAGACCCCGCAGTCAAAGACCCCGCGACTCAAGACCCCAAACCCGCTGAGCCGGCAGCTCAGGAGCCCGCGAGCCCAACCGCACCGGTTGAGATCAGCATTCAGTCACTGGCAGAGAAACACAACGTCGACGAAGCCATTCTTGCTGCATGGTTCAATTACCTCGGCGTCGGTCACGGTGAAGCAGAGGTTGCAGGTCATCTGACTTCCAGGATGGAACGCGCCGAAAGCTACGAATTTGTCAAAGGCTGGGTTGGGGCCGATGCACTGAGCGTTATCGCCAATTCATCCGATGAGTTTGTACGAGTTCCGGGGGATCTCAAACCACACAGTGTTGCCGTTCATCCTTCACCTTCGGTTCGCGTGGCCGTTGGCTGGAAGAGTCCTGTGGATGGACTGGTGAAGATCCAGGGAAAAGTACAGCGTGCTCATATGGCATGCGGCAACGGAGTCACATGGCTTCTGGAACTTCGAAAGGGCAGAACTCGTCAGCGCCTTGCTGCGGGCGTTGCGGGTGGCCCGGAAGAACATGTGGTTGGTCCGTTTGAACAGGTCCGAGTCCGAAAGGGAGACTTGCTGTCACTGATCATCGGACCTCGAGATGGCAACCATTCGTGCGACCTCACGGCCATTTCACTTTCAGTCTCAGCGGGTGAGCAGGAATGGGATCTGGCGACGGATATCACTCCGGATCTTCTGTCCGGGAATCCGCACGATGACCGTCACGGGAATCATGCCGTTTGGCATTTCTATGGTGAACCGGACAAAGACAACACGACTGATTCGGTGATACCACAGGGGTCCATTCTCGCCAGGTGGCAATCCGCGGCAACATCTGAAGAACGTCTGAACGCTGCCAACGAGCTTCAGAAACTTCTGACCGACGGTCCCTCGTCGCTTGCAGCAGATTCGCCGGATTTGATCCTTTATCGCCAGCTCTCGGCGCTGAATGGTCCTCTGCTGTCGTCATTGCGGACAAAACTGCAGACCGGTGGAATCAGTGCGGGCGAGGCTCCAACTTCGACCTATGGCCTTGAACCACAGATGTTCGGAACACATCCGGACGGCAGCGCGATTGGCGCATCGGACCTCTGCATCAAAGCACCGGAGATTCTGGAGGTGGTCGTCCCTGCGGATCTTGTGGCTGGTGGTGAGTTTGTTGCGACAGGAGGCTTGCACCAGCCAACCGGCTCGGAAGGATCGATTCAATTGCAGGTGCTGACACAGAAACCGGAAAGTGCGACAGCTCCTTCCGCCGGTGGAGCGAGACCTTCGGGTGGCAAGTCCACGTGGTCTGACGGCGAACGGCCGCTGATGTTTGACTCGCCGATCCTGGTGAGTGAATCGAGTCAGGCACGGACTCGCGTGTTGACTCACTTCGATCAGTTTCGACAGCTGTTCCCCGTCGCGCTGTGTTACACGAAGATCGTTCCCGTGGATGAAGTGGTCACCCTGACGCTTTACTATCGTGAAGATGATCACCTGAAACGACTGATGCTCAACGAAGAAGAAGCGGCAGAACTGGATCGACTGTGGGACGACATGCATTATGTCAGCCGTTCCGCACTGGCGCTTGTGGATGCCTATGAACAGTTGTGGCAGTTTGCGACTCAGGATGCCGATCCCAGCGCGTTCACACCGATGAAAGAAGGCATCATGAAGAACGCAGAACTGTTTCGACAGCGAATGACCGAAGCTGAGCCCGTTCATATTCAGGCCATTTTGAAATTCGCAGACCAGGCATGGCGGCGACCTCTATCAGAATCGGAGCAAAAGGAAATCCTGGATCTGTATCACCGTCTTCGTGCAGAAGAACTGGATCATGAAAGCGCTATCCGAATGCTGATCGCACGCATTCTGGTGACGCCTGAGTTCCTTTACCGCATTGAACAGCCGCCTGCAGGTGCGAAGGCCGCGGCGGTGTCGAACGCGGAACTGGCAACTCGCCTGAGTTACTTCCTCTGGTCGTCCATGCCGGACCAGCAGCTGCGATCTGCTGCCGACAACGGGGAACTTCAGAACCCGGAACGTCTCAGAAGCGAAATGAGACGAATGCTGGCGGATGCAAAGACACGTCGACTGGCCATCGAGTTTGGCTGCCAGTGGCTGCATGTCCGCGAGTTCGATCAAATGGATGAGAAGAGCGAACAACATTACCCCGAGTTCAAGGAACTTCGCGCGGATATGTATGAGGAGACGATCCGGTTCTTCGAAGACATGTTCCGCAATGATCAGTCGATCCTGAATCTTCTCGACGCTGACTACGTTTTCGTCAATGACCGGCTTGCGTCGTTCTATGGAATTTCAGGAGTATCCGGCAGCGAATGGCGTCGAGTCGAGGGAGCCAAATCTCATTCCCGCGGAGGCATTCTGACTCTTGCTTCAACACTCTCAAAACAATCCGGAGCGTCTCGAACCAGTCCCATTCTTCGAGGCAACTGGGTGTCAGAATTCCTGCTGGGAGACAAGCTGCCGAAGCCGCCAAAGGGAGTACCGCTGCTGCCCGAAGAAGCCCCGGCAGATGTCACGGAACGCCAGCTGATTGAAACTCACAGTTCCGATCCGGCCTGTGCGAAGTGCCATCATCGAATCGACCCATTTGGTTTCGCGATGGAAAAGTTCGATACCATCGGACGACGACGCGATGAGGATAAGCATGGCCATTCGATCGATGTTGCCACGGTTCTGCCGGACGGAACGCCGGTGAACGGTGTCGAAGGTCTTCGAGACTATCTCCTGAACAAGCGACGAGACGATTTCCTTCGCACATTTTGCCGACGTCTGCTTGGCTATGCCCTGGGACGCTCGACACAATTGTCCGATGAACCTCTGATCGATGAGATGCTGAAGGCACTCAGTGAAAATGATTATCGATTCAGTGTTGCCGTTGAGAAGATCGTGCTGAGCCCGCAATTCCGAAATGTCCGAGGAGCCGACGCTGTGTCCGTTCACGAATAGGCAAAACCGATTACCTCGGGTAGACGGCTCATTCGTTTCGACGGCGTGACAGACCGGACCGTTCTCAGGCGATTGAATCTCACATAGAAAGAGCCTGACTATGCAACATCGAACAGCTCTGTCGCTGGTCATCCTGTTCTTTGCCGCCTCCTGTCATTGCATTGCAGCGCAGGAGCCGCACGTTTTGTCGGGCCACAGCGGTGCGGTGATGATGGCCGACTTCGTGGCGGACGGCAGTCGCGTGGCAACGGCATCTTCAGACCAGTCAGCGTGGCTTTGGGATGTGGCCACAGGAAAGCGGCTGCAGATCTACGCTCAGCACACCGGGCCGCTGTATTCCCTGGCAGTCAGTCGCGACGGACGAACACTGGTCACGGGTGCTCAGGACAACACACTGCGAGTCTGGGACCTGCCGATGGCCGTACCGTTATCGCGTCTGGTCGAAATGAACAGTCGCCTGAGTGATCTGGCGTTGTCTCCTGACGGTCGGTCCCTGATCTCGACAGCGGTGGATGGCCAGGTTCGGACGATCGATCTGACCACAAAACCCCTTGTCATCGGAGCTCGCGCTGGTCATGTTGCGGAAGTGACCTGCCTTGCATGGAGAACTGACGGGGGAACGTTCGCAACGGGCGACTCAACGGGACGCATCATGCTCTGGAGCCCGGATCTGGAAACACCGCTTTCGATCCTGAACGCTCACCAGCAGCCTATTCGATCTGTGCAGTTCGTGAACGGAAACCAGCAGCTGCTTTCCGTCTCGATCGACGGAACCGTGCGTACCTGGCAACTCACCGTTCCGCCCGGAAAGACCCTTCACACGGCAGATGCAGACGTCACGCACATGGCAGTCGTGCCAGGCCAGGCTCAGGTGATTGCAGCAACAGCGTCCGGGGCACTGCGACTGTTGAATTCACAGACAGGAGAAGTCGTCAGGGAACTGCCACCAGTCGGCGCACCGCCGAATGCGCCGATCTCCAGAGTGTCTCTTTCGCCGAATGGAAGCACGATCTTCTGTGGGCACGCGGACGGAAAGATCTCTGTTCTGTCTGCCGACGGCACGCCTCTCGCGCAGTTCACGGGCCATTCTGCTTCAATCTCAGACCTGACTGGGTTGAGTGACAATCAGTCGCTGATGAGTTCATCAGTTGACGGAACAGTTCGCCGCTGGAAATTGCCGCCGGCGGCGGTCGCGATGAAAGGCCACCCCAACGCGGTTCGCGAAGCTCGCACCGCGCTGTCTCGTCAGTGGACATTGACCGTTGGCGAAGATGGTTCCTGCCGAACGTGGAACAGTGCCGGCAGCATGATGGCTCAGGCAACGCTGCACACAACATCGGTTCGCAGTGCGGCCATTCGAGATGACGCGCTGTGTGCAACAGGCGATGCCGAAGGAAATGTGTGGCTTTGGAACCCATCCAACGGAACGGCCGAAGGGTATGTGAAAGCTCTCAATGGCCCAGTCCAGGCGATGAGCTTTTCCGCGGAGCCAGCGATCCTGATCACAGCAGGCTCCGACGGTTTCATTCGCGGCTGGACACTACCGTTACCGAAAACAAAACCAGCGGATGGAGAAGCTCCACCGAAGCCAGCATGGGAACTCTCTGTGCCGGAGGGACAAACTGTTACTCAGATTGCCGCGGGACCGATGCCGCAGATTCGTTTTGGACTGACTTCCTCCGGAGCTTCCATCGTTCGATTCCGAACGACCGGAGAGCTTGAAGGCGTCACTCCCGTTGCGGAAGGTCCCATTCGTCAGGTTGCAGCCAATGACAAAGGGCAACTCGCAACTCTGAACGCCTCGGGAATGCTCGCACTGCTGAACGAAGATTTCTCTCTCCAGAAGAAACTCCTGACGCAGCCAAACGCCTCCAGTCTTCGCTGGGATCGCGAAGGGACTCGACTTGCCGTTTGCGATGGGACCGATTTGATCCGCATCGTCAGTGTTGAGACCGGGCGAGTTATGGAAGTCCTGAAGAGCGCGTCTGCCGCAACGGTGGCCGAGTGGAATGGACCGGAACAGCGTTCGCTGACTGTCTGGGGAGCTTCGGGCGAAGGCCAGCTGCTCAATCAGTCGCTGATTGGACTCTGGGAGACCGGAGGCAATGTGGCGACATTTGCAACGGTCACACCGGACGGCCAGCAGGTCTGGACCGCGAATAGTGCCGGGCTTCAACTTCGCAGTATGGCGGACGGCAAGGTGACGAAGAGCATTGAAAGCACATCGCCGACAGTCGAACTTGTTCGCAGTGAGAACGGACAGTTGTTGTCATTCGCAACGGCAGACCGCCACTTGAAAACCTGCCGAAGTGACGGCACGTCTGTTTCCGATGTGATTGTTGACAGCGACATTCAATGCCTGAACATGAACAACGACGGAAGCCGGTTGCTTGCTGGACTCGCGGACGGCCGAATTCTTGTGATCGATCCGGCATCGGGCAATATTCTTGAGAGCTTCCGGGACCACACCGCGATGACCGCGATTCGAAGCGTTCGTTTCGCATCCGACAACCTGACCGTTCTCTCGTGTGGAGTTGACCATACCGTCAGAACTCAGCGTTGCAGCAGTCAGAAGGTCGTCGCTACGGGACTCACGCCGGGAATGCAGTACACGATCCTTGCGAATGGCATTCAGGCACTCGCGGTGATGCCTGATGCGAAGGTCGTCCTGAAGAACATTACGAATGGTAACACTGATCGCGAATTCAAATTGTCCGGGACGCCGACGATCTCCTTGCTGACGATTCGTCCGGATGGCCAGCGCGTTGCAGCGGCGACCACGACCGGTGAAGTAATTGTGTGGAACTTCAACGACGGGGAAAAGGTGCTCCAGACAATCAACGTCGCTCAGCCCGCATCGTCGCTCATCTGGACAAACGATGGCCGCCGTCTTGCTGTTGTCTCCGCAGAGGCGATCGAGATTTTTGGGCCCTCGCTCCCGAATGTTCAACCACCGCTGGAATTGGTTCCGTATCAACAAATCCGCTGCAGCGTCCCGGTGCGTAAGGCCCTGTTTTCGCAGGACGGAAGAACGCTGTACACCGGACTGGAAAATGGAATCGTGGAAGAGTGGGCCTGTGCGTCGCCGGAACAGCGCAGACAGTTCAATCATGGCGGGCCGGTGTATGGCGTTGCGGCGAGCAGTGATGGAACCACGGTCGTTTCCTGCAGTACCGACCAAACGGTTCGAGTCTGGGACGTACTTGCGGGACAGCAGAAATTTCAGCTCAACGGTCATTTGGGAGCGGTCCATTCCGTGGCAATCAATCCCGATGAGAGTCTTGCGGTGTCATCGGGAGCCGACAAAACCCTGAGACTTTGGGATATCGTTGGCGGCCGTCAGCTGAAACAGCTGATCGCCTTTGAGTCGACGATGTATTCGATCGCCATTCACCCGGCAGGTCAGATCATCGCAGCGGCCGGAGCAGACCGAAAAGTGCATCTTGTCGATCTCACAACGGGAGCCGAGATTCGCACGCTGACGGGGCATACCGACTTCGTGCATTCTGTGACGTTTTCCCCGGACGGATCGCGACTTATGTCTTACGGCTATGCAGGACAGCTTCGAATCTGGAATACGTCCGACGGAACTTTGGTGCGTGAAATTCAGCGAGGCCGCGTCGGCAACAGTGCTCGGTTCTCTCCGGATGGAAAGCAGATCGTGATTGGCAATGGCGACGGGACCGCGTCGGTCTTTGCCGCATTCGAGTAGTCTCAGCGCGCGGTGGCGATTGAGACAGTCGCTTTACACTGGGCGGTACGCGACAACGGGGAGTCGGCAAGGTATAGTTCGTCCTGTCCGCGGACAGCAGGTGCTGTCGTGAGGTAACGACGAACGAACGGGAAGACGAATGACGACCACAACGGTCCTTGGAGCAGGCGCAATGGGAACAGCCTGCGCCTGGGTGCTTGCTCAGAATGAACAGAGCGATGTCCGACTCTGGGGACGCAGTTCAGAGTTCACCGCCCGAATCAGCGAATGCCGCCGAAACGAAAGGCTGTTGCCGAATGCGCAACTTCCGGCCAACGTCACGGTGACCAGCGACGCAGCCACCGCATTGTCCGGCGCGGAAGTCATTCTTGTCTGCATTCCCATGAAAGGCCTTCGCGACGCGCTGCGACAAATGGCCGGCAACATTCCATCAAACGCGCTGATGGTCAGCACGATCAAGGGCATTGAGGTCTCAACGCTGCAGCGTCCCAGCCAGATCATTCAGGAGTTCTGCCCGAACAATCCGGTCGTGGCGATCGGCGGGCCGTGCCATGCAGAAGAAGTTGTCGAACGGAAGCCTGCGAGCATCGTTGCGGCTTCAGGAACCGTCGGTGCGGCTGAGCAATTGCAGGCATTGCTCTCAACGGAATTCCTGCGCGTGTACGTGAATTCTGATCTGGTCGGCGTCGAGCTCGGCGGTGCTCTGAAGAACGTGATTGCGATCGCCGCCGGAATCTGCGACGGGCTCGAATTTGGAGACAACGCCAAAGCCGCACTGCTCACGCGCGGCCTGAATGAGATGGTGCGATTCGGAAAGATGATGGGAGCCGATCCGAAGACGTTCTATGGGCTGGCTGGGCTTGGTGATCTTGTCACGACCTGCAACAGTCGACACAGTCGCAACCGCCATGTTGGAGAATGTCTGGGACGAGGACAGAAGCTGTCGGACATTGAACAGTCCATGAATGCCGTGGCGGAAGGCGTTCTGACTACTCGCAGCGTTTACATGCTGGCAAAGGCAAAACACATCGAGATGCCGATTGCGAACCAGGTTTATGCAATGCTGTTCGAAGGGAAATCTCCGCGGGAAGCGACAGAAGAGCTGATGAACCGACCTCTGAAGTCAGAATAGACACGGCAAACACTGAGAAAACACGGTGCACCGTTGAAAACAGTTGGATGCCCCGACCGCTTCGATAAACTCCGAAGAGTGTGACCCTTAGCAAGCTGGTGTGATGTTCTCCAGGATCGTTGTGCAGACAAGCGGGCCTGGGAAGTGAGACAGAATTTGAGTTCGTTATGGTAAATGCGTCAGTTCACTTAAGCAGCGGACGACTTTCCGTGGAGTTTCAGGTTCAGAACGGAAAGCAACCTCTCAAGACCTCAGCGCCCGAAGCACCGTTGCCGGAACTGTGTCGCCGCGCACTCAGTCAGCCTCTTGGGTTTCCGGAACTGTATCGCTGTGTCATCCCGGGTGACCAGGTGGCAGTGGTTGTCGATCCCGAAACTCCGATGCTTGCGGAGATTCTTCTTGCGGTGTACGAGCAGCTGCAGCTTGTTCCGGACGGAGGCGTGTCCCTGTCGCTCGTGCTTCCTCCGGATCCCCAGGGACAATCCTGGGAATGGCTGAAGGAATCTTTGCCGCTGCACGTTCAGCAACAGATGAAACTGGTAGTGCACGATCCGAACGATCGAACGCAGGTCAGCTATGTGGCCAGCTCCGCAGCGGGCGAACGAATCTATTTGAACCGACTGGTATCAGAGGCTGATCTGATTGTGACAATTGGCCTAATTCGCGCGGACAACGAACTGGGGTTTCGCGGAACATCGAGCAGCCTGTTTCCCTCACTGTCGGACAAAGAAACCTACGCGCTGATCAAGGCTTCGCTCACTGGTGGAAAAAACACAGAGGGCCAGTCTCTGCGAGAGCTCGTAGATGAGATCGGCTGGCTCCTCGGAACTCAATTTACGGTGCAGGTCATCCCTGGCCCCAAAGGACCGGCGACAGTGTTGGCCGGCCTTCCTGAAGAGGTGTTCCCTGCTGGCTGCGAGATGATGGAAAAGACGTGGGCGGTTTCTGTAGAAGAGGAAGTTCCGTCGGTGATCACGTCGATCCCCGGCGGACCGTGTGCATGGAAACAGCTGGGGCAAGCCCTCCAGTCTGCTGCGGAAGTGGTGGAGCAGGGCGGTCGCATCATCGTGGTTGCGGACATCAGCGCTCCTGACGGACCCGCGGCGACCATGCTTCGAAGAAGTCAGGATCCCGAGGAATTGCTCAAGCCACTTCGACGAGAACCCACGCCGGATTCGGAAGAAATTTCGCAGCTGATAGAAGCCTCACGAAAGGCTCGCATTTACTTGCGAAGTGATCTGCCTGCAGAGCTGATCGAAGAGCTTGGTATGTTCCCGCTGGCGACTGAAGAGGAACTTCAGAGACTGGTCTCACCGCTTGAACAGCCGCTGGTTGTCCCCTTTGCAAATTTTGCGATGTGCTCTGTCGGAGCCTGAATCCGGGACTGAAAACCGGAACACCAAACATTGAACAACAGCACTTTCCAAAGTGCAGCCATCATCAACCGGAGTTACTGAGATGCCGTTACTGGGCGTTAACATTGATCATGTCGCAACCGTTCGTCAGGCACGACGAACGATTGAACCGGATCCTATTCACGCGGCCGTGCTTGCGGAAATGGGCGGTGCCGATGCAATTACGGTCCATCTCCGGGAAGACCGGCGTCACATTCAGGATCGCGATGTCAGGCTGCTTCGGGACATTGTGCGAGTCCGGCTGAATCTGGAAATGGCAGTCTCCGACGAAATCACACGTATTGCCCTGAGCACACTTCCGGATCAGGCAACTCTGGTCCCGGAACGACGCGAAGAAGTGACGACCGAAGGCGGGCTTGACGTCATCACCCACGCGCAGCGAGTCCGGCAGTGCGTCGATCAGCTGCAGGGTGCGGGGATTCTGGTCAGCCTGTTTATTGATCCCGATCTCGCTCAGGTGGAAAAGGCAAAGCAGCTGGGTGTTGAGGCCGTTGAGCTGCACACGGGACGGTATGCTGACGCGAAGACTCGTGAAGAAGCCGACATCGAATTTGACCGCATTCGCGAAGCCGGACAGTTTGCGACAGCCCAGGGGCTGCTGCTGAATCTTGGACATGGGCTCACGTACAGGAACGTTCGGAGAGTTGTCGAAATTCATGGAGTGCATGAGCTGAACATTGGACATTCCATCGTTTCGCACGCAGTACTCGTCGGATTCGAACGAGCCGTGCGGGAGATGAAGCAACTGGTGACACTCTGAGTGAACGTTACCTGATCAATCACTAATATCATACCAGTGGCGTACTCACACCAATTGAAACCTGAGTCGACTTTTTCTGCGGGAAGCTGAAACCAACATGCCAGGGAACACGTTCGGTACACTGTTCCGAATCACAACGGCCGGCGAGAGCCATGGCCCCGGCAATGTCGTGATCGTGGATGGAGTTCCTTCTGGACTTCCTTTGTCAGCGGACGACCTGCGGCCTGATCTCCAGCGACGCCGCCCGGGGCAAAGCGCATTGGTCACTCAGCGTCAGGAAGACGATGAACCGGAAATTCTGTCGGGCGTCTTTGAAGGCAGAACAACCGGAACGAGTATCGCCATTCTGATCAGAAATGCAGATCAGCGCAGCGGTGATTACTCAGACATCAAGGATAAGTACCGGCCCGGACATGCTGACTACACCTTTGATGCTCGCTATGGGTTTCGTGATTACCGTGGAGGCGGCCGCAGCAGTGCTCGTGAAACGACGGCCAGAGTCGCTGCGGGAGCGATCGCAAAGAAGCTGATCGCTCAGGAGTTTGGCGGACAGGTTCTGGCATGGGTCTCCCAGGTCGGGGCCATCAAGGCTCATGTGCCAAACCCCGAGAGCGTCACTCTGGCACAAATCGAAACTCTGCCCGATGGCACTCCGAATGCCGTCCGGTGCCCGGATTACGAAGCTGCCGCAAAGATGGTGGCACTGATTGAAGAAGTTCGTCGAGACACTGATTCGATCGGCGGGATTGCAGACATCGTTGCGACGGGAATCCCGGCAGGACTGGGCGAACCCGTCTTCGATAAGCTGAAAGCGGACCTCGCCAAGGCCCTGTTCAGTCTGCCCGCTGTTCTGGGTGTCGAGTATGGAATCGGCTTTGGATGCGCGACTCTCAGAGGAAGTGAAAACAACGATCTCTTCACGGCAGAAGCGACATCGTCCGGTGAGAAGAAGATCACGACGACCAGCAATCGACATGGAGGAATGCTCGGAGGGATCAGTTCCGGCCTTCCCATCATGCTGCGGGCGGCGGTGAAGCCAACAAGCAGCCTTTCAAAAGAGCAGTCGACAGTAACTCGCGATGGCGAACCAACGACCATTCGCACAAAGGGTCGTCACGATCCCTGCCTGCTGCCTCGGTTCATCCCGATGGCTGAAGCAATGGTCGCAATTGTGCTGGCAGACCATTGGCTGAGATGGAAAGCGATTCAGGGCAACAAGTGACCGGAGCAGATGGGTGATTGCAACACGGCGTCAACTTTTCCACATCTGCAATCACGGAGTTCGGGGACCAGTGCTGCGGTTGATCCGGGTCCTGCTGTTGACCGTCGCCGTCGGACTCGACCATTCCTTCTTGTGTGCGACTGTTTCGGCTGCGGCCTTACTGCAGGATGCTCGCCTGCAGGAAGCAGCCTCTCAATCACTGCCTGTGACAGCGATCGCGTTATCGACCGATGAAAAACTGCTGGTGATCGCCAATCATCAGGGACTGGAAATCCGGGAGATTTCCGGAGAACCCAAAGACGAACTAAGGGCGTTTGAAGCCGATCAGATTTCCGCAGTTGAGTTTTCTCCAAATGGTTCTCTGCTGGCCGTGGCTGGTGGAACACCGGGACAATTCGGCCTTGTCGAAATCCTGGAGTGGCCTGCGTGCGAACGATCTGTGATCAACCGTGATTTCGATGAAGTCTGCACGGCGATCGCATGGTCACCGGATGGACGCTATGTCGCCGCTGGTTGTCACGACTCCACAATACGAGTCCTCGACGTCGCCACCGGAAAAACTGCGGCAAAGATCGAAAGCCACAGCCGAGCCATCACGGGGCTGGTCTGGACCAAGATGGAAGACCGGCCAGATTCAGGCACGGTTCTGATTTCCTCAAGTCTCGACCATTCCATCCGGCTCTTCGCACCAACGACCACAGACACAGGAATCAGTCTTTCGCCACTGCGAGCACTCAATCAGCATACTCGAGAAGTGCAGGGCATTGCCGTTGCTGGCAGCAAGCAGCGATTTCAGAATGATCGACTGACGCTGGTCAGCTGGGGCGATGATCGAACATTGCGATTCTGGCAACCACTGACCAGACGCATGATGCGGTTCGCAAAGCTGGAGAGCGACGTTGTAGATGCAGTGTGGGACGGAAGCGGGCGGTTCGTCATCGCGGCACTTGCAAATGGTGAAATTGTCACCGTCTCAATGGAGACTGCCGCTGTTGCTCGGTTCCTGCGATTTGACCAGCCGATCACGAAGCTTGCATTCCGCACCAGTACAGATCAGTTGATCGCGTCAGATTTCCGCGGGCAGATCCATTTCCGTTCTGCTCCGCAAACACCGCAAGGAAACTGACACGCCATCGTCACGGATAGAGACGAATCGCATCGATCTCAAAGTCGACGTTGTCCTGAAGATCGACGGAAAAAACGTTGATCTGAGTCAAGTCGTCGAGATCCGTCTTTCTTTCTCTGGGCGCGTTCTTCACTTCCTCCAGCGTCCATCGCAAGGTCCTGACTTCGCCAGGTTTCAGAGGGACATCCACATGAAACCGGTCATCGGGAATGTAACCTCGCTCTTCGTGAAGCCGGTCAACAATTCTGACTCCCAGCACCATCGGCCGATCGGCGCGATTTCGAACAGAGAACTCAACCGAACCGAACCCGGTCCAGTCACCTGGAAAGTACAGCATTGAAGCACCCGGGTAGATCTGACCGTTCAAGCTGCGAATCCGCAACGAATAGCGACCGTCCGTGGCCCAGTCACTGGAGCGGGCTGCGGTGGCTCCATGAGGTTCCCACGCACCGCGTTCTTCCTGTCGTTCAAAGGAAGCAATCAATGGAAACTGCTGCTGCTGAGTAAAGTGCTCACGGAGTTCCCGAAGAGGCCCGATCTCGGGCAGAACGAGAATGCACAGGCCCGCCAGGATGACAATCAGCCGAAGCCAGACCAGACGAACCGCAGCAGCGCCACACACCAGACCTCCGGCAAGAACACCCGCGGCATTTGCAGCTGCATCCTGAATCGAAGGATGGCGTCGGACAAGGGCTTGTCCCAGTTCGCCAAATACTCCGACGAAAAACAGCAGGGCAGCAAGAATGAAGAAGCGGGGAATGTTCAATTGGATCAGCGCTGAGCTGTTTCTGAAACCCAGCTTTGCCGGATCGAACGCAAAAACACAAAGCACGACGGTCAGAAAGAAAGCGGGGCCATGAGCCAAATCGAAGACAGCCCGCCAAAGCCTTCCATGAAAAGGGAAGGGAAACACGAGCAGGATCATCAATCCAGTCAGAAGGAGACCGATGGCACGGAGACGAAAGGAATGTTCTCGAAATCGCTGCTGCAAATCATGGATGTTCAACACGAGACCTCGGAACTCCCTTCCTGTCTGCCAACTAGCTCTGACTACCGCTGGCCAGATGTTCCCGAAGTTCGGCAATGCCGTCATTAATCACGGCCTTCATCCGGTGAAGGTCGTTCACCGTCTGCTCGAAAAACTCAATCTGTTCGGTTGAAGACAGACGGTTCTCTGACTGAAGCACAATTCGCTCAAGTCGGTGCAGTTGAGCATGCAGCGATTCCTGCAGCACGGTTGGAATTTCTTTGGCCGACGGACGAATCTTTTTCGTCACTACCTGAACGAGGTCGCGTTCGGCCTGTCGCGCGAGAGCATCGAGGACGCGAGGACCGCTCGTCTTTAACTGTCGATCAAGCTCGGCGACGTTCACCAGCCGGCCAAACGGAGATGTTTCTTTCCGTGCAACCTTCTGAGTCGCCTGGATTTTCTCAAGACAGGACTGTGCCTTCTTTGACTGAGGATCATGTTTCAGCGCATCAAGAAAGCACTTTTGCGCGAGACCCAGATTTTTCATCTCGGCGTAGATGTTGCCAAGATTGATGTGAGCGTCAACCAGGTCGGGCTTCAGCTTGATCGCTTCTTTGTAGGCCGAAATCGCCATCGTCAGAAGGTTGAGTCCCTTCTGGGCGATTCCCATGTTGTAGTAACCTTCCGCGCATCGACGGTCTTTCTGGACCGCACGACGGAGCGCATCAACAGCCTTCTTGTATTCGCCCTGCCGGTTCAGAACAGCTCCAAGATTTACCCACGCTTTGGTATGTCCGGAATTGTGACGCGTCAGTTGTTCGAAGGCATCGCGAGCACCTTCGTAGTCCTTCATGAAGAAGCAAGCCATGCCCAGGAGCTCCATCACGTCCTCATCACTGGAGTCCTTTTCCAGCAGATTCCGCAGGACGGAAACGGCCTTCTGATACTCCTTCGCACGCATCAGAGAACGTGCCTGCATGATCGCGCTGTCGGTGGCAGACGGCTGATTCATGGTTGACCTCCGAAAAGCCTGGGTAGAACAGGAATTCTCAGAAAACAGTGGTCGGCGATGTATCGCCGACTGGTCAGTGGGCAAGTGAATCGGTGGGTTGAGCCCAGAGGTTTGCCGCACCGAACAAGTTTGCCGAAGTTTCTTCCAACACTTTCCTTAACACCGATGTCGACCGCGTTGACCCGTAAGTTATACAGGTTTGGGGGAACTTTGCGGAATTCCTTATCACTCAGAATTCCCGAAATCTCAGCCGGAAAATCTTGTCTGTTTTGAAAATGTTAAGCGGGGAAAGACGGTACGGTGCGTGTTTCAGTGGTTCAAGCAGCAATTCCCGAGCAGTCGATTCGAGACTCAGAACCGGGTCAACCGGTGGATGGTGCACTACGGACAAAGTTGAAGTCTGAAAAGATTGTGCAGGTTCTGAATGTCTGGATCGTCGCTAAGGGCTGTGGTAGCAGTTGCTTTGATGACTGCCTGGCTGCTGCCCACTTTTGCGGTCGCGGATGGTGGAACGCGCGAAACGCCTTTGGTGAAAGCCGTTCAGCAGTCTCGCAAATCCGTGGTGAATATTCACACGGAAAAGACGGCCGCAGACGACAAAGACTCCCGCTTCTTCTCTCCCAAGTCACGAAAAGTCACGGGGATGGGAACCGGGATCGTCATCGATGAGCGTGGATACATCGTTACGAACTTCCATGTGATTCAGGATGTCGATCAGATCACCGTCACACTGGATGGCGGCGCCACCTTTGACGCACGGACCGTGAGTTACGATCGCAAACATGACCTCGCTATCATCCGAGTCAACACGACGGAATCATTGAGTGTCATGCCAATGGGAACGTCGTCGGACCTGATGCTGGCCGAAACTGTCTACGCTGTTGGCAATGCGTTTGGCTACGAACACACTGTCACTGCCGGCATCATCAGTGCGCTGCACCGCGATGTGGAAGTGGATGAAACTCAGTCTTACGAAAATCTCATCCAGACTGACGCAAGCATCAATCCAGGAAACAGCGGTGGTCCATTGCTGAACCTCAACGGTGAAGTGATCGGAATCAACGTCGCGATTCGATCCGGTGCGCAGCGAATCGGCTTTGCAATCCCAATTGATGATGCCCGAAAAACCATTGCTCGCCTGATGAGTGTTGAACGCCTGAACGGAGTGGCTCACGGTCTCGCCGGGACCGATGTCAAATCACCGACGGAAAAGAAACTGGTCGTTGAGCAGGTCGCAGTCGGAAGCGCTGCGGATCTGTGCGGGATCAAACAGGGCGATGTGATCAAGAGCGTTCGTGGTGTTACGATCAATGACGGCACTGACTTCGAACGATCATTGCTGGATCTGCCTCGAGGCAAAGTAGTGGACGTAACACTTGTCCGCGACGGTAAGGAACAAACCAAACAGTTCACAGTCGGCGTCGGAAAACAGAATGCTGGTATTGCAGTCGCCGGCCAGCAGGATGTGGTGGTGGCGGGTCGCGAAACTCGCACGGCCGAGATTCCAACTCTGCCGATTTCTCAATCAGCCACTTCGGAAGATCCTGTCCTCGCACGCACATGGGATGTCCTTGGCGTGAAACTGGCCCCACTGTCTGATACTGAAAAGGTCGAGATTACCGGGCGAACGTATCCCGGTGCCAAGGGACCGGTTCGCTACAACGGTGGTCTGAGAGTCGTTTCGGTGCGTCCGAATAGTGTGGCTGCCAGGATCCTGAAGGAAGGCGACATACTGCTGGGCCTTGATGGTTTTGAAACTCTCGGAGCCAATAACCTCAGCTACATCCTTGGCGACAATCGCATTCGTCAGGCGAAGAGCATGAAATGTCAATACTATCGCCGCGGATCCAATCCCCTGGAGGGCACTTTGCAGCTGACCCAATAAGGCAGTCCCAGAGCGTGCAAAGCCAATGGCTTTTCAGACATATCAGAACTCCCACAGCAACTGATCATTCGTTCCCCTGCACAGATTTTGCTGAAAGTTGCCCAAACAGCCCGATCAGGGGCGAACAATTCTTCCAAACTGCCTGAAGATGCTGTAAACAAAGGGCCTGCGCGGTTTTCCCACATTTTTTGTGTTTCAAGACGCGAATCGACAGTCGGGTTGGAGTTCCACCCGAGCTATTCAATAGGCCAAGTTGGCCAGCATTTCGATTGTGGACAGGAAACACCTGGGACAAAACAGCGTTGTGACGTAGATTGGATCGTTCTTCGCTTTCAAAATCAGTGTGCGACATTGACCGAAAGAGCGTTGAATTCTGTAGTTCAGTTTGTTGCGGCAAGCGTGTTGTAACGAGCTGGGTTCTGCCCGATGAAACCACTCCTGAACCAGGCTGCTTCTGAAAATGAAGTTCGCCGGTAAAGACGCGGACAGATATGTCGACGGTTATTCGCACATGTCCAGGTTGTAAGACAGTCATTCTTTCCGACACCGATCAGTGTCCGGAATGCGGTCACGTTTTTTACCAGCGCCGTTCGACGGATGGTGCAGCAACGTCGACCACTGATGAACTGAAATCCGCAGCGATTCACGAAGCCTGTCCACACTGTGGAGAGATGGTGCGTGCAGGTCTTGTTCGCTGCTGGAGCTGCAACGGATTCATGCGAGCCGACATTGCTGCTCGCTACAAGGACCTGACTAACAATCCTCAGAAGATTATTTACAGCACAATCCCGCTGGAAGAGCGAACTGACTATCTGCCAGCCCGCAACGACTCGACCGGCGCAAAACAGACGATACTTGATGCAGACGAATTCACGTTGTCGGACGACCTTCAGCTGAATTCTGTGCTTGAAGCGGCCCCCCCTGCAGACCTGCCGCCTTCGCCCGCTTCCGCGACGCCGGCCCTGGATGGACCAGACAAACCTCAGGCGACAACGCCGGGCGGCAGTGCTCCAAAATCAACTGCCATTACGCCCGCGTCCGCCAGTGGATCAACGGAAGAAAAGTCGGATCCAGAAAAGGCTGATGCTGGCAAGAGCGCAAAGGCCGAGTTTCTGGAATCACGCAGGAAGGCTGGGTCGTCTGATGACGATCTGCTTTCGATCGCGATGGAAGAGCAGCGAGAATCTCGCAAGCGTCGCGGCGAGCGCATTGCTGAACGTCAGAAGAAGCAGATGCTGGTTCCCTGCGCTTGCGGAACATGGCTGCGAGTTCACGAGGACATGGCCGGCAAGACGGTTCGATGTCGTCAGTGTAAACAGCCGATCGTGATCCCTGAGATCAAGAAGAAGGCGTCGGAGAAGAAGGAAGAGAAGGCTGCACCATCCCTGGATGTCACATGGATCAATGACGTTTGGTTTCATGTACTGGCTCCAACGTCGGTCGTTCTGAAGCCGGGCAGCCTCGTCGACAAGCACACGGAAGCTGACCTCGCACTGACAGCCGCGGGTCTGCACATCGTGGCATTCGCTGGCGCAGACAAGAAGAAGAAATCACTGCTCAGCTTTGGTTCGTCCGACAAGAAGACTGACCGCCAGACTCATCGGCAGCAGGTGCGCGATCAGGTCGCCTCAACAGGACAGATCAGCAACCTTCCCAACTGTGACCTCAAGATCATCGCCTCAGACGAGTTGCGTGATCTTCGACTGGTCCAGCCAGTGGTTCGAGTTCATGAGTCCATGTTTGCCGGCGTGCCGGTCTTCGGAGAAGGTCGAATTGCCGTTTACCTTCCGCTGTCTCCGGAAGATGGCCAGCAGGCGTTTTGTTCGTTCCCGCTGTCCGCATGGAGAAACTTCTCTGCAAAGGTGAAGCAGCTGTTTTCTGTGGAATTGCCTGGCAGCGAAAACGGCATTCCGGAGACAGAAAAGATGGATACGCTTAGCTGCTTCGTGAACCAGACAAAAGTCGAATCCATTCGGAACCTTGTGTATTACCAGCAGGATCCCGCATTCGAACTGGAATTGTCAGGATATCGTTGCAAAGCCTGCGGCGTCGCGATCAGCGAAGAAGGCCGCAAAAAGAACAAGCTGGGCGGCGCGAATGGAAAGGGCATTGCCAAGGCAAAATGTCCGAAGTGCAGTGGCAAAATGGGTGAAGAACCACTGTACAAGATCAAGAAGGTCGCGGTTGCGGAGCCCTCAAGCGAATCCTGACGTTCAGTTCCGACTCTGCGGGAGCTGCTCTCTTCCTGGTTGACTGTCATTCGCGAGCATTCGTATCGTCGACGTGGGGCGTAACGCCTGCCAGGTCCCAATTTTTGCCAATGAATGCTGGAATCGCCTGGATCGCTTGTGTTGCCGCTGTGCACCCTGTCCAATTCGCTCTGCGGACAACCTGCGAGTGCGATGTCTCCGAAGGAAATCGCGAGTGAGCGGCCTATCGCCGAAATCCGTGCAGGCTCCCTTCGTGAAGGCTCACGAAGCCACAGCAGCACATCCTTGACGGCCCGGCCCGCTGTGGAATTCGTCCAATGGCCCACCCTTTTGTTTACGAACAGGATCCGGAAGAATGGCAGTAAAGGTTTATTACGATGATGACGCAGATCTGAGCCACTTGAAGGGCAAGACGATCGCCATCATCGGTTATGGCAGCCAGGGACATGCTCAGGCACAGAATCTGCGAGACAGCGGCTGCAACGTGATCGTAGGACAGCGTCCAGGTGGCGCGAATTATGATCTGGCCATCAGCCATGGCTTCAAGCCGGTCTCTGCAGCAGAAGCGGCAGAGAAGGGCGACCTGATCAACATCCTTCTGCCAGACGAACTGCAGGGCGATGTTTACCGCAATGACATTCGCCCACACCTGAAGCCCGGCAATCTCCTGATGTGCTCCCACGGCTTCAACGTCCACTTCGGACAGGTTCAGCCTCCGAAGGGCGTTGACTGTGCTCTGGTTGCACCAAAGGGTCCAGGTCATCTGGTCCGCAGCGAATATGAAAAAGGCGGCGGAGTCCCAACTCTGATCGCTCTGACCGATGGCGCTTCCGAGACTTCTCGTCAGCTGGCTCTGGCATATGCGAAGGGCATCGGCGGTACTCGTGGCGGAGTTATCGAAACCACTTTCGCTGAAGAAACTGAAACAGACCTGTTCGGTGAGCAGGTTGTTCTGTGCGGCGGCGTCAGTGCTCTGGTGAAGGCAGCATTCGAAACTCTGGTCGAAGCCGGATACCAGCCGGAAATGGCCTACTTCGAATGTATGCACGAACTGAAGCTGATCGTCGACCTGTTCTATCAGGGCGGTCTGAACTACATGCGTTACAGCGTGTCCAACACGGCGGAATACGGTGACTACACACGTGGTCCTCGTATCGTGACGGAACAGACTAAGGCCGAGATGAAAAGGATCCTGTCGGAGATTCAGTCCGGACAGTTTGCTCGTGACTGGCTCCTGGAAAACCGCGCTGGCCAGGCATCCTTCCTGGCAACTCGCCGCCGTGAGCGAACTCACATGATCGAAAAGGTTGGCAAGCAGCTGCGAAAAATGATGAGCTGGATTGCCTCCAAGGAAGTCTAATTCGACTTCGCTCTGAACAGAGCAGTCAGTGAAGAATGCCAGCCCGGCGTTTCGAAGTTCGAAATGCCGGGCTGGTCTGTTTAACGATGTTCCAGTCGCGTCCCATCGAATCTCTTTGCAGTCCAATGACACACGACTTCATTGAAATCACGCCAGTCGCCGGACCGGTCAACGGCCGCATTCGCCCACCGGGTTCGAAGAGTATCACGAACCGCGCTATGATCCTTGCGGCGATGGCGAATGGTCCGGTGACGCTGACCGGCATGCTGGACAGTCAGGACACGCGCGTGATGGTGGAAAGCCTGCAAAGGCTTGGCTTTTCGGTCAGTCAGAATGTGAAGGAATGCCACTGCACCGTTTCCGGGCTGTCAGGAAACATCCCGGCTCAAGAGGCAGATCTCTGGCTGGAAAACAGTGGCACCAGCATTCGCTTCCTGACAGCACTGTGTGCTCTGGGCACTGGCAACTACCGGCTTGATGGGATTGAACGAATGCGGCAGAGACCGATCGGTGATCTCGTGCGAGCCTTGCAGCCTCTGGGTGCCTCCATCGAATTCGAAAACGCCGAAAGCGATTGTCCGCCGATCCGAGTCCACGGAACGCGCGGCAGGATGAATGGTGGCCAGACCGCGATCGAAGGATCCATCAGCAGCCAGTTTCTCAGCAGCCTCCTGATGGCAGCACCGGCTTGCCCGAATCCGGTTCGAGTCACCGTCACGGGCGAACTCGTTTCCAAACCGTATGTCACGATGACGCTCGAAATGATGCGCGCCTTCGGTGCGGATGTTTCATGGCCGGACGACCTTTCTGAATTCAACATTCAGCCTCAGCCGTACCGAGCCGGCACTTATGACATCGAACCGGATGCTTCGGCGGCCAGCTACTTTTTCGGAGCTGCAGCGGTCACCGGCGGAACCATCACAGTCGCGGGGCTCAGCAGAAACGCGCTCCAGGGTGACGTTCAATTCGCATCGGCCCTGGAACGGATGGGCTGTGATGTCACGTGGGGAACAGACTTCATCACAGTCTCCGGTCGCCCGCTTCATGGGGTCGATATCGACATGAATGCGATCAGTGACACAGCTCAGACTTTGTCCACGGTCGCGGTGTTTGCGGACAGTCCAACTCGCATTCGAAATGTCGGACACATGCGTCACAAGGAAACGGACAGAATCACTGCGGTCGTGACTGAACTTCGCCGCGCCGGAATCAATGCCGAGGAACACGAAGACGGCCTGACTATTCACCCCGGAATTCCACAACGATGTGAAATTCAGACCTACGATGATCACCGCATGGCAATGAGTTTTTCTCTGCTGGGCCTGCGAGTCCCGGGCATTCGAATACTCGACCCGAAATGCACATCAAAAACGTACCCGAACTACTTTGAAGATCTTCAGCGTCTTTGCTCCGGAGCACTGGCATGAACCGCCGAGGAGAACGCAGAGGATCCGGCCGACACAACTCCGACGATCGTATCCGCGCATGGCAAACAGGACGCTCACAGCGATCTGAGCAGGGACCGAAGGGCCCGTCAGGCATCACACTGGTCGAGCCCCTGGAAAATGGTCGAGTCCTTGCGTGGGCCGTGCTGCAGGAAGCCGAGACTGGCACGCGTTTCCTGCAGGACCTGTTTCTGGAGTTTGACCGACGGCATTCGCTGTCGTCCTCCGACCGTGCTCTTGCGGTGGACATTGCTTCCGGAGTCATGCGCCGACGCAGGACACTGGACCGCATCATCGAATCGCGGCTGGCTCGACCACGTTCTCAGACCGAACCGGAGTTGTGGCAGGTTCTTCGGATCGGAACTTACCAGCTTTTGCTTTCCCGAACGCCCCGTCATGCGGCAGTGGATTCCACCGTAGAACTGTGTCGATCGCTGGGGCGCGACCGCTGGACTGGCTTCGTCAACGGGATCCTCAGAAGTGTCGGGCGACTTCAGGTTCTGAATGATGATGGCACTCCGGCCGCTGCCACGGGCCCCGCTCGCATTGCGCTGCCGACGCAGGATGGACAATGGCTTCAGTTAAATGAAGAACTGTTTCCCGATCCTTCCGCGGAACGTGCGTCGTGGTTTGGTGATGTCTTTTCTCTTCCATCGTCGCTGGCTGGCCGATGGTCAGAACGCTTTGATGAAACTCAGCTGCTTCGCCTTGGATTCCATTTTGCTCAGCCGCCAGTGACCTCACTGCGTGTGAATCCGCTCCGGTCATGTCAGGAAGACGTTGTTACTCGGCTGCAGCAGGCGGGAGTCGAAGCGGCTTGCGGCTCGACCAGGGATTCTGTTCGCCTGCAGAGCGCGGCTCGCATTGAACAGCTGCCGGGGTTTCAGGAAGGTCACTGGAGCATCCAGGACGAATCGGCCATGTCTGCCGCGCGTCTGGTGGATCCAAAGCCGGGCGAAATGATTTTGGACATGTGCGCCGCACCCGGTGGAAAGACGACTCATCTGGCAGAACTTTCCGGTGACGCCGCCACGATCATCGCGTGCGATGTGTCAGATGATCGACTCGAGCGTATTCGCCAGAACGCAGCTCGCCTTCAGCTGAACTCGATTCAGACTCTGCGAGTCCACAGAGACGGCGGAGGATTCCCTGATCAGCTCTTTGACGCAGTTCTCGTTGACGTCCCGTGTTCAAACTCCGGCGTCCTGAATCGCCGTCCCGAAGCGCGCTGGCGCTTTGATGCGAACTCACTGGCGGAGCTGGTTCAGATTCAGACGAGGCTGCTGATCCTTGCCTGCGAACGAACAAGACCAGGTGGTCGAGTTGTGTACAGCACGTGCAGCCTTGAACCGGAGGAAAACGACGGCGTGGTCCGCAGCGTGCTCACTGCGTTCCCCGATTTTGTGCTGACTCAGCAAACACAGCACCTGCCTGGACACCCCGCTGATGGTGCTTATCAGGCAAGGCTTGAACGCAAAAGTGATCAAACAGCGTTGAGGTGAAGGGATATGTAGCGGAACGGCGCAAGCCGTCCGGTGGTTTCACCGCTCCAAACAGCTGTGGTGGAACCTGCCAGAATTCCCTTCATCAACGAATGTTATGGGATCTCTGGCGAGATCCACTAAAGCGTTGTCACGGCATTGCGGGGACGACTTCATTCCTCATGGATCGCATTGCGACTGAGCTTCTCGCCGAGCTTCTTCTGCTTCATCAGTTCGCGGCCTTTGGCGTACAGCGGGTCGTGCCAGAACACCAGGCATCCGTTGCAGCCTCGACCGCAGCAGCCTGGGTTGCCGGTGCGAAGTGACTTTGGCTCCGCGTTTTCGTTCTCTGCCGTTCGAGCATCGATCAGTGCGGACTGTTGCAGCTGGTAGAGCTGCTGATCTCCTGAGCTCCCGCATGCCCCACCACAGTGGTTTCCCGCCAGCTCCATTCGCCTTGAGGTGTTGTCGAGCCGAACGCGCGCGGCTTCGGTTTCTGTGAGAGGCTTTTCCTTGCGGATCACGGTCAAAGGAGGCATGCGAGTCTTCAGCATAGCCGGGTCCTCCTGCTCAAACTGCGTCCAGAGGATCTTCAATGGACGAGGCTGCCCGGGATGCACAACATCCGTCGGTGACGGCTTGCCTTCGAGCTGAAACTCATAAAGGCGAAGTCGAACATCATGGTATTCCTGGCAGAGATCTTCATCGGGCAGGACAAACTCCAGAACGTCGCCGCTGTCCAGTCGATTGCGGACGTCCACCAGGAAGCCATCGTCGGTGTGAGCTGTGATGTATCCGGCAAACACAGCATCTGACACCTGCCCCGTATGTTCATAGCCATGGGCCAGGTTGGTCAGTTGACCATCGTGAAATGCCAGCGTATAGCCTCGCGACGGAACTCGATCCAGTTCCTCCATGAAGGGCGTCGGATCCCAGTGATCCGGATCAGCGGCCCATGCATCCATTGCCCTGCGATATGCTCGAGCAACAACGGCGACGTAATAGAGACTCTTGCCACGGCCTTCGATCTTGAACGAATCGATACCCAGTTTCAGGTAATCATCCAGCTTCGGAAGCAGGCACAGGTCTTTGCTGTTCAGAATATAGGAGCCACGTGAATCCTCCTCGATCGGCATTAGTTCCCCGGGCCGAACTCCTTCCTCCAGCAGAAACTGAAACATGTCCCTGTTACTGTCATCGATCGTCAGTTCCTGCACTGTTCCGTCGTTCAGACGCAGATGAACCTTGTAATCCCATCGACAACTGTTCGCACAGTTTCCCTGATTTGCTCCGCGTTCGGACATGAAATTAGACAGGAGGCATCGGCCGGAATACGTCATGCACATGGTGCCATGCACAAACGCCTCAAGCCGGATCTCAGGACAGTCATTGCGAATTTGCGTCAGTTCCGCGAAAGATACTTCCCTTGCCAGAACAACAAGCTTCGCGCCCTGGTTTTGCCAGAACTTTACGGAGAGCGATGAACAGACATTCGCCTGAGTCGACACGTGCAGCGGAATCTCCGGCGCACGTTCACGAACGTATTCGAACACACCAGGATCCGCGATAATCAGCCCGTCCGGATTCACCGTTCGAACCGTATCAATGAACGTATCCAGCTTTGTGACGTCTTTGTTGTGCGCAAACAGATTCAGAGTCAGGTAGACGCGAACACCGCGTTCATGGGCGAAGCGCACGCCCTGCAGGACGTCCTCCAGAGAAAAGTCGGACTTTGTTCTGAGACTCATATCCGGAGTCCCAAGGTAAACAGCATCGGCCCCGTACAGCACTGCCACCTTGAGCTTCTCCAGCGACCCCGCTGGCATTAACAGCTCAGACTTCAACCCACCACGCATCGCTATTCTGTCTCTGTTTCGAAATCACTCAACCCTGCGTTCACGACCAATGAGCTCCAGTCCGCTTCAGTGCTCTGCAGCACGTTCCACGAATTGATCTACCGAAACCGGCATTCCGTCATTGTGTCGAATCAGGTTCCACATTGAACTCGCATCGATGTCACGGCGAAGTCGGATGACTCGTCCATCGCACATCAGAGTTTTGAATGCCCCTTTGCCTTTGCCGACAACAGACACCGCCGTCTTCTCTGTCACCTTCAGTCCGCCAGGTTTGGTCCAGATATCAGCTGTCTCCGGATCCGCTTCAACAGCCATGATGGTGTTTGACGTGCCGTCGGTGATACTGGCGATCGATAGCGGCTCGTCGGTCCCCAGAGGGCAGTCGTCTCCGACAAAGAGGTGGATTGACGTCTTCCCCTTTTCAGTCACACCTTCCACACGGAACGTGTCAGGCATCTCTTCGATCAGCTTCTTGTTGTGCTCACTGTCCCAGGACTCATCAAGATGAAACTTCTGGTACAGCTCAGCATGACCGAGGTACGGAAGCAGATGGACACGCCAGCTCAAATCATGATTTTGTTCATGTCCTGGCGCTGTGGAATGCGAAGGGAATCGGCTAAAGACATCATGAAAATTGTGCATCGCGAGACCAATCTCCTTCATGGCTTTGAGTTCGCCTGCCGCTAATGCGTCTTTCAATGAATCACGAATTCCACTGGCGAAATCCTTCAACAATGGCTGCAGCAGTTTCCTGAACTCCGCGGCATCCTGAGGCTTCTCCATCTCAAACACAGCGGTCCCTTTCTGTGCTTCAATCTTCGCGCTGTCCAGCATCGTTGTGACAAATGCCTCGTGGTCACTTGTAATCCCTGATGTTTCTTCCTGTGCCAGCACAAACAGCTCGGAACGAACCATTCCGAGCCCGCTTTGAGCAAGCCCAATAAGCTGCGCGGCGGTCAGGGCGTTTGCCGTCTTCACGTGCAGTGAAATGACGTTTGGAGAAGTGCCGGTGAAGTCGAGCACCGCTTCTCCTCCCTCGATCGACTCAACCATGCCCAGCATCGGAACTCCACGGTTCTCCTCCATGAAAACCTCGGCCAGCAGTTTGGCATCCGCAACAGCCACTCCATCATTCGCAGGATAAAGTTCTTCAAAACGCTTCCGAATCTCACCCGTCGCAGGCTCGTGCTTCAGCATCTGTTCAATGATGGCTCGCTGCCCGAACAGAATCGTGCGCTCATTTGGGAATGCAAATACGGCTGGTGAAACTTCCCTCGCCGGCACACCAGCAATCTCAATCAGGTTCGACGGCTGATGAGTCAGCTTCTCCACGAACTGTTCGTTATCAACAGGCTCGGAGAACGTCAGGACAAACCCTGGAGGCTGAGGACCGTAGTAGATGGCACGCGATCGAAAGTCGTCCGATATGACTTCACCGCCGGCATGAGTCGCCAGCGCCTTGATCACATCTGCATCAAGATCCATCGACAGCAACTGTCTGGAGCCATCCATCAACACAACGGGAAGCAACGAGCCGACCTTTCCAAAAGTCGCTTTTGGATCATCGCTGTTGAACTCAAGACCATCGGGCTTCGTCCATTCGCTCGCCTTGTCGGCACCGGCTTCAACCACCATCAGAGTATTGCTGGTACCATCGGTCACATTTTGAAGCCGAATTGCTTCTTCCTGCCCGAAAGGCATGTTGTCGCCGGTCAACACATGAAGACTGGTCTTCCCGGCATCCTTGACGCCTTCTGTTTTGAAGATGTCCGGCATCTTCTCGATCAGCGTTTTGTTGTGCTCGCTGTCCCATGGTTCGTCGAGATGGAACTGCTGATAGAGCTCTGCCTGTTCAAGGTATGGAAGCAGATGAACTCGCCAGCTGAGCTTTGTATCTTTTTCGTTTGCTGTGCCAGCACCTGGGAAGGTGTTGTGGACATCATGAAAATTGTGGAACGCGAGACCAATCTGACGAAGGGAATTCAGCCGTGTGGCTTCATCGCGGCGATCCCTTGTTTCCTTAATCTGTGCCTCCAGATACGTCTCGGTGACAACGACACCAATTTCCTCAAGCGTGTCGTAGTTAACTCCGGTCTCCTTCGTGAAGAATTCAAAGATTTTCTTCTCGATGTCTTCTGCCTCAGCGTTCTTCATCAGCTCTCGCATGCCTGCCGAATGCAGCAAACGCCCGGGCTGACCCGCTGCGACAATCAGTGTGTCGTTGGGAACATACTGCAGAAACTCACTCTTCCTCGTCGCCGGCTGCAGCGCAAGCGCTCGAACCTGGGCCTGCTGAGCCTGAACATTGCCAGCGCACAGAGTCAGGACGGCCAAAACCAACGTGACCAGTCGAGTGCTCATTGATGATTTCCTCATTTGCGGTTCAACACGATGAACACCGTGAGACAGCGGCAACATCTGAAACAGCCGCAGGGTCCACGGTTCCCGAAGGACAATGTAGCAGGTTGTGCGTTTTGCGATATCGAGGAAGGATTTCAACGGATGGGGCAGATCTCAGATTTGAAATCTCAGATCTCAAATCTCAAATTTCAGATCTCAAATTTGAAATCTCAAATGTCTAACTCTGCTTATCAATTCCTGTTCTTTCTGACCGCTCACGCCGTTCCTTTTCTCGCTCCTCATGAGCCTCGTTGGCAGTCTTACGAATCTGTTCGATGAACTGGTCTGCTCGCTGCTTGTTTTCGTATCCCCGTTTCGACTGATCGTTCAGATGCCGCTGGCCGGCGATATCGCAGTTCTGAAGACTATTCGCCCATCCACGAAGCTGCCGTGAAATGCTCTCGGCCAATGATTTCAGATTTGAAATTTGAGATCTCAAATCGGCGGCAATGTCCAATCGTTCCGCGACGCACAACATCGAACGAACTTCCCCGGCAGATCCCCGAGCAATATAGAGGAATTGCAGGAGTTCGTTCGTTGTACCTCGCTCAAATCCTTCCGCGATATTGTTGGAGACGGACAACGCCGCTCGCTGCAGCTGGGTCCCAAGGTCTCCCTTTCCTCGAAACCACGAATGAGCTGTCCATGCAAAAATCTGCACAGCCAGATCTGCTGCGGCTTGCCAAACCGGCAGATCTTCAAATCGTTCGTACTTCATGCCTGACCTGTTGCGAAACCAAGGTGTGGGTGGGGAGATCTCAGATTTGAAATCTCAGATCTCAAATCTCAAATTTGAAATCTCAAATTTCAAGCAGCATTCGCGATCTAATGCTGATGCTCCTTAAACAACGCGTTGTCCTTGTCGCCTCCGCCAATGACATACGCCAGCAGGTCGAAGATTTCTTCCCGAGTCAACTTGTTCAGCACGCCTTTCGGCATGATGCTGACATCGCTGGGAGTGCGTTCTGCGATGTCTGATTTGGCGATCGTTGTGACCTTGTCAGGAGCTGACGGGTTGTCGATGAGCTTCACTTCCGTGTCACTCTCCTCCACGATCAGTCCGGTGACGACTTTCCCTGAGGTCAGTTCAATCACGTTCGACTGATACTTCTTGTCGATCTTCTTCGACGGATTCAGGATGTGTTCCAGCACGTCGACTTTGGAGTACTCCGGAGGAAGTTTCGTCAGGTCCGGGCCGACATTGTTACCCTGTCCATTCAGCTTGTGGCATCCAACACACGCGGCCGCTTTGAACAGCTGCTGGCCGACGGCGAAGTTGTTGGCCCGGTGAGCAAGGTGCATGACATCGCCCTTCAGGTCATCCAGCTGCCAGTCGGTGTTGCGACCGAGATACTTGAGCAACTCATCCTTCATTTCCAGCTTGTTCGCAGCAAGGTACGCGGCCGAATCTGCTTCGTAGGCTTTCAGATCCGCGACCACATAGAGTGCTCCGTACATGCGCCGCCAGTGACCCGGATAGGTACAAACATACGGATAGATTCCAGGCTCCTTCGGAACTTCAAAGAAGATCGAATCTGTTTTCTCTGGCTGTACCAGTTTGCTGGCGACCAGAATCTTGTCGCTCTTCGGGATGAAATTTCGAGCCGCCGCGTCCTGATCTCGGCCGGTCGCTTCGGCGAGCTCACCGACTTCCGCCATTGTGCCGGGAAGCACCACTGCAAAGTTGTGCGGCATGTTGTCGGTGTTGGTCAGACGGAACAGGACTGGCCGACCGGCCTGCACAGCAACGGTCTCGCGATCATAGATCATGCGTTCGCGAACGGTGCCCAGCATGATCAGAGGTACAACGACTTCGTCCAACCGCTTTTCGAAACGCGTACGACCTGCAGCGTCCAGTCGATCTTTGACGAGATAGGCAAGGTCGAGGGCTCGCTGGGCCTGTTCGTCGTTTCGATCTTTTGGATCGCGGCTGGCGAGGTAAGACACGGCAGCTTCCGCGAGCGTACCCAGTTGCTCCTTCGGCCAGAATTCCGGCTTCACCTGCAGCACCATCCACAGTGCCGTTTCGACAGACGATCGTTCTTTCAGCAGTCCCGCAAGGACGGCCGTCTTTTCTGCTTCATGCCCCGGGATTTCCATCATCGCACCGATGGCCAGATCCTGAATGGTCTGCTCGGCGGTTGAGACAAGAACGCTGGCAGGGATCTCCTGCTTCTTGAAGTCAGGACCAGCCCACGACATGCTCAAACCATCGCCGCCACCATTATCAAAGTAGGTGGCGACGATCTGATGCAGCCCGGCGTCCAGCTTGATGCGTCCACGACGCTCGACCATTCCGTGCAGTCCGTCGTTGTCGATCAGCAGTTCGCCGTCGATGTAGAACCTTGAACCATCGTCCGAATTGATGAAGAACGTGTACTGGCCCGCCTTCTCAATCACAATATGGCCGGTGAACATCAGAGCGAACGCATCACGCGTCTTCAGCACTGGCTGATCCATCACAATCGTACTGGCAACGCCGGTCGCTGAGGGCGTCATTGCCTGCAGAGTTTCACGTGCCACGTTGCCCGGGTTTGGAGAATAGAAGTCGACTCGCAGACCAGGCGTCGTCAACTGGCCTGATCCCTTGGTACCTTCCAGAGTGGGCACAAGCTTCGACAGTCGATCGAAGAGTGCATTTTTCGCTGTCGATGACGAAACGAGCGGCACAGCTCGTAGAGCATCTTCCAGCTTGAGCTGTTCCTTTTCGACGGCTGCGAACACCGCATCACCGTTGTTGTCGGCACTGATCCATGCGGAAATGGCGACTCGACGGGTTTCCCCGGACTTCGCGGTAGTCGCGAGAGTTGCAATCCGATCGCGGACCTTTGCCAGTTGATCGGCCGGCTGACTCGCCAGCAGCTGACTGAGACTATTAAGCACATTCACGCTGGCTTTGGCGTTGAGCTCTTCAATCAGCGTGAACAGTTCTTCAATCTCGGCAACGTTGCGTAGTTTCGCGAGACCACTCAGGGCTGTCTGAAGATTCTCGACCGGAACATTCTCGCGCGTCAGAATGGCTCGATAAACGCCCTCGGTCTTTTCCATCTTCAGCAGATCTTCAACGCTGGCATTGGACAGCGCATAAGCTTCGGCATTGCGAGACAGCTTTTCGCCGCGAGCCAGTGTTTCACGAATGGCGGCGTCAAGATTGATGATGCCGCGGGCTTCGTTGATGACGTAGGTGAGCTGCGGATCCTGTTCGGTTTGCATGGCAGCAAAGATGATCTCGGCGGCGAGAGGTCCTCGTATGTGAGTTGCAGCCACGACCGCTTCCGCTCGCACCTGTGGCGAGGAATCCGAGGCGGCGGCAATCAGAGCTTTGTCGACGAGGTTGTCGGGGGCCACTTCAGGCAGCGGACCGTTTCCTCCCGCCATGACTGTGGAACGATGGTCGCGAGCAACTTGACCCATGTGGCGAATCGCCGCAGCGCGCGCCTCAGCAACCGGCGAAGTAGCCAGCCCAAGCGCCATGATCGCACACTTCGTTGAACGAATTCGCTGAAACGCCCAGAGCGCCTCGGTCAAATTTCGAGCATTCTCCGGGGAGTCCATGCTCATTGGCTTGATCCATGCGTCGACAGCAGCTTCGACTTCCTCCGGATTCCGCGAAGTCAGCTCCAGGCGTGCTCGGTAGCGTAGGGCAAGCGTCTCCGAGCCCAATGCCGCAACAACTTCGGCCGTGCTCGCCTTGTCCAGTTTCACAACTGGCTGAGTATCCCTTCCTTCGGCAGTAACGCGATAAATTCGGCCGTGCAAGTGGTCACGGCTGGGATCTCGCAGGTTGTGCTGCATGTGGCCGATGATCGGGTTCTGCCAGTCGAGCACATACAGGGCTCCGTCGCCGCCGATCTCCATGTCGCTCGGACGGAAGTTCTGATCCGATGAATAAAGGATCGGTTCAACTTCCTTCGCGAAGAATCCCGCCCCGCGCTTTTCGAACTTGTACTGAGTCACTCCCTGGAAGCCGATCACGTTCGCGATCAAAAGGTTGCCGCGGTTCTCTTCGGGGAAGTGCTGACTGTCCAGAATCTGAATGGCCGGTACCGGGCGAACTCGCTTTTCATACAGCTGACCAGGAGCACCATGACCTGGCATGCCGATGTAGTTTCCGGTGCCACCCGTTCCATCCGTGGCGAACTGATTGCCCCACTGGTCGAACACATCGCCATGAGGATTCGGGCCGATCGGAAAATGGAAGTTGATATCAAACGTGACGGGATCCCATTCGTAAACTCCCGTGCCACCGGTTCCAAATCGCTTCGTCGGGCCCCAGGGAGTTTCAAAGTTCTCCGCATGGAAAATCCCGCGTGAGAAATAGAACTTCCCGCCGGGGCTCATCACAAACGCATTGGCCGTGTGATGAGTATCCGCGGAATCGAGCCCGTGGAAGATGCGTTCCCTGACGTCCGCGCGATCATCTCCGTCGGTGTCTTTGAGGAAGAAGATATCCGGAGCCATCGCAACCAGAACGCCGCCGTTCCAGAATTCAAAACCGGTTGGATTATGCAGCCCGTCGGCGAACGTGATGCATCGATCCGCTACGCCGTCATTGTCGTCGTCCGGGAAGATCAGCAGCTTGTCGTTCATCGCTTCGAGCGGATTCCAGTGAGGATACGTTGGCCATGCGGCGACCCACAGGCGGCCATCCGCATCCACCGCGCTCTGCACGGGATTGACGAGGTCCGAGAACATTTCTTCCGACGCAAACAGGTTCACTTTCATTCCCGAATGAACCGTCATCTTCTCGATGGCTTCTTTGCCGCCAAGAAACTTGTGTCGGCCATCTTCGAGTTGGCCAGGCTTGTTGGTCTTGACTTCCAGAGGCTTTGGAAGATTGCTGTCGTCAGGCTGCAGCAGCTTTCCCTGGGCCGCCCCCCAGATGACGGCGTCCCGGTTTCCGGCCATCGCTTCAAGAATCTGAAGTTCTCGCTGCATCACATCGAAGTTTGTCTGACCGTCGACGAACTGCAGACCCGATCGGCCTCCGAACACGCTGTAGCCATCGGTGGCTCGATAGACGTTGTGCCAGATGTGGTTCTTGGCGAGGACAGCTTTGCGAATACCGTCGAGCTTTAGCTGTTCCGGTTGGGGTGCGTCGCGATCAAAAAGCTGTCGATCGACGGCGATCGACACCAGCGAGCTGCCAAATTCGGTGACATGGACGCCATTGATCGTCTGAGTGGGAATCACGATCTGACTATTCTTCAGCTGGCCTTCGTATTCGAAACCAAACCGAGCGATTTTTTGACCTTCGGTCTGCCGGAAGACATTCAGATCCATCGTGACGATCTTCGCCCCCTCTTTTGACGGCTTAAACAGATCAACGAACACGACCTTCCGTTCCGCAGCGACCTTCGCCATTTCCGCCGAGTACAGTTCGAGGTTCCTGTTCTGCTTCTCCCCAGTTGGCAGATACGGCCACTTGAGATCCTCAAACGCAGTCGGGGAACAGATCACAAGTCTTGGAGCCGACTTTCCGTTGTACTTCTGGCCGAGAGTATGATCGATGAAGTCTTCAAGCTGCTTGCGAAACTGTGGCAGGCCCGCTTCTCCCGCGTACGATTCGTTGTAGCCGAAGAACGCGAAGATCACGTCGGCCTTGACCTTCGTCAGCCATTCATCCGGCGAACCAAAGTTCTCCGACCGAGGCCGTTCCGTGAGCGTGTCGCCGCTGAACCCCAGGTCGCGAATGACCAGATTGTGTTCCGGAAAGCGATAGTGCAGAGTCGCTTCCAGATGCCCGAAATGCTGCAGACGATCCGCCAGAGTATTGCCGATGATGGCAATATGGTCACCCTTTTCCAGCGTGAGCAATTGCTGACCGTGGACGGCATGGCTACCAGTGGCCGAAACGACCGCAACGGCAAAGAGCAGGCAGCGAAACAGGCGTGACATAGAACAGTCCTCGAGGAGTGCGAGTAAGGCGGGATCCGCACGCGCAAGCGCATGCAGCCTCTTAGCTTCGCAGCTTCAGCGAATCGGTCAAGCGTCTTCGACAACAGCTCCCTCGAAAGGCAGCTCAGCAACGAAGCGGCTGACGCCCCCAAAAACCACCGCCACCCGGGTTCACCCCGGTGGGATCAGGCTTCTGCACTACCAGGCATGGCAAGAACTAACAGCTTGGAACACTCATCAACGCTGATCAGCACTCATCAAATCAAGCACCGCAGATGAACACGGATCACCCAGAGCCAGAGCAGTGCTTTCAAGAAAAGTCGGGTAGTCCACCTGAAGGGCGTGTGGCGCAGGCGCTGGAAGCTGAAGAGTGCATGCGTTACTGCCAAAGCCAACCTCTTTGAAATGAACCCGCTTTAGTTTGAATTCACGCCTCGGCGCAATGCCAAAGCCCCGTTGTTATGCCTCTGCGTCAGTTTGGAACCTTCGGATGGAGTTCCAAAACCCACATGCCACAGATTCAAAACACAACACGAATGGCACTCCGATCATCGCGGACTTTACCGTGTGAAAGAACACCCATGGCCATTCGCAGCCCACGACGCCCCAAAAACCTGCAAAACTACCCGTGTGTGGACGAGCAGTCGAGAGATTCGCTGATGTCACCGACAAGATCGCGCATGTAAGAAGGGAAAATGCCAGGAGACTCAGAGCGCGCAGTTGTCGAAAATCAGCAAAGTCATCAAATGCTGGAGCAAAGCCAACCCCAAGAAATGCGAGATAGACGGCCACGTGCGAAAAAGGTTCGATACGTCCGCGCGAGGTTGCGACCGGATAACAAAGGTACGCATGCAGGATGCTGACTATGATAAGTGTCAACATGTAAAGAAATGGATGGCGACGTACGTTTAGCATCTCCGCACGCAAATTGGAGCCTAACGAATTTCGATCTTTGCCTCTGGCGATTTGCCGACGCACAGATCGCGCATTGAACTTTGCCGCTCTTTGAACTGCGTGGGCTCATGAATCGCCCTTGCAGGATTCACCACGCAGAGGAAGCCTCGCCGGTCAGAGTTTATCGCTGGCGGGCCGGCTTGTCACCCGGATAGTGCAAAGTCCTTTTTCACGGGGCCAAACAGATTTTCCCGGTGGAATCTGGATTATGCACTACCCAACACTGCTGCTCGCCGTGGGAGCTTGGTTGTGGCTGACATTTTCTGTCATGCATATTTTCCGACAATGGGATATGCGGTTGGGGATTAAGATTGCGATTAAGATTACGATTAAGATTGGGAGATGGAGGTTTTTGGGGGCACGGAGGGCTGACTCCCAGCCGCTCGCCGCGGTGTGGAAGTTGTTGTGGCTGTAGTTGCCAAACCTGGGCTCAACCGGCGTGAAGCCGGGTTGGGGCCGAAGTCGATTTTGTGGTTGCTTCGTAGTTGCCAAACCTGCGTTCCGCCGGCGTGAAGCCGGACGGGGACGGTTGGTGAGGGGCAGGGGGGGCTTGGTTCTTGGTTCTTGGTTCTTGGTTCTTGGTTCTTGGTTCTTGGTTCTTGGTTGGTGGTTCTTGGTTGGTGGTCCGTGGTTCTGCGTGCTTTGGTCTTCAGACAAGTGGCGGACGGCTTGCGTGGAAGATTTCTGCACAGGCAATGAGGATTCATCGTGGTTTCTGCTGTGCTGGAAACTCAGCGGGTATAAAACATGGTACTTTGTGACCATCGTGGTTCTGATGCGACTCACTCCGAAGTGTTCAACTCACTATGAACCAGCCTGAACCACAAGAGATCGACTCGCCGAAACTCCCGGCAACATTCGCCGTTCCCGCGACAATACTCGCGGTGTTTGGAGGACTTCTGTTCCTGCTCTCAGCAGCACTCCTCGCCGTCGCTGTTTCGTTCCTCAGTCGAGGACCGTCCGATCGAAGCGGTGTCCTGCCGGCCCTTGGGATTGCACTGATACTCGGCTGCGGTGCCTGGTTCCTTCTGGTTGCGTCGTTTCGAAAGCGACGCAACACCTTCGAAGGAAAGCCAAACACACCCAGACCGACTGCCAGACAGCTCTTCTGGTTTCGCTTCATTCTGTTTCCCATCTTTGTTGCAACAACGATCGGAACTCTCACAAATGGCTTTACGTGTGCCAGACTGATCAATCAGGAATTCCTTCAATGGATCGATCTTGAGCCAGTGAAGAACTGGAGCGCTGAGCAGACTCCCCTGGCTCACATGGCTGAGACTGGCATCGCCACGATCGTACTGCTGCCAATCTCGCTGTTGCTCTATTTCGCACTGTTCGCAAAGCCTCGCCGCCAGGATCATCCTGGTATGATGACCTCCGCACATGAAAACGACGATGATGAAAATCCTTATTCACCACCGAAGCAATCAGATTTCCGGTCAATTCAACCATTGCAGCCGGCTGACAGGAACTTCTCCGGCAAATCAACCTTCCATCCGCTCAATGCACAGTTGCTTCACACTCGCGAGGACATGGCCTTTTCATTGCGTGAGGAGCATGTGATCGTCTTTGTCTCTGTCGAATGGTCGGGGCCGGAACGTAAGAGTCGCGTGACGTTTGCTGAATTCATGGACCGGATCAGCAGCGTTGGTCCAGACATCAGCTTCTGGATTTTGAGCGAGCGTTCCGATTGCATTCAGGATTGGTTTAAGCACTTAAACGTACCACCGACTATTGCCACAGGATTCGGCGCAGTGATCTGGATTGCCTTCGGACACGCTGTATCCGTCGCCGAGCATGCCGCAGAGGTCGGAGTGGAAGGCCTAGTCAATCGGACCCTTGAATTGTGGGGCCCGGGTAAAGCCACCAATATGATTCCACCCCACGCATGAATGATGAGTAGTGGATCTCGCCAGAGATCCTGCGAAATTCCTCGCCAGGGATCCCATGGCATTCGTCGATGACAGGAACACTGGCGAATTCCACGACCATCTCGGAATCGCCCGAGGTCGCAGTCGATGGCGCGGTGTGAACGACAGAGGACAGTCGTTCCACAATGGGTCGTGAGAACCGCTTAGCATGGGAGATAACGGCTACTTCGAATCGTTAACTTCCCACTTTAGCTTCACATTGATTGAAGTGGTTTCATTGTGCGGACAGAAGTACTTCACCATTCCATGCCGCCCGTCATGATTTCGAAACGCATGAATGCAGGGGCGGTTTTCGTGAAAGCCAGACATGTTGTTCCCAGGGCTACCGTCGAACTGGATAAGCTCCCGATCATATTCGGGCCAGCGATCAAGCAGTTCTTCCACCTGAGTGACGGTCAGTTGGTCGTAGGCCTCAGAACTGATGGGCACCGCCACCATTCTTCGGCCCACCAGACACAGCACACTCACAGTGGCCGGCTTTACAGTCGCATTGTCAGAGAACGGCTGAAAACTGACTTCGCGGGTGCGAAAATCAACCTGGGCTTCCTCCATCCAATCCCAGGACGCCGATGATCGAAGTTCCACCGCTGCGATATTCTTGGGTATGCCAATCAGCTCGCCGCCTGAAAGGCGAAAGCAAGCTCGAGGATCTTTGATGGCATTGTGCAGTGTCACCTGAACTTCAGGAGTCCATTCGCCATCTCTCTTCGGTTGAGATCGAAGCACATGGCCGGGAGTTTCCGCATTGTCTGTGGAATGACATTGATTCCACATCCGATAGCGAAAGAACATGGGCTCTTCAAGACGTCTGGCTGGAAGCTGCAGGATCCCTTGCCCGCCGTCGATCGTTGTAAACAGGTAGGTCGTGGTTTCAGAAGCTGAAAGCCCGTCCGCGGACTCATCAATTCTGACAGGTTGAAACGAACTTCGCTCAACCCCCAGCGTCAAGCGTGTTCCGCTTTGAATCTGTTGCTCAATCGAATCCCAGCACGCATTCTCGATCTGCCAGATATGCACCTGTCGACTCGACAGTTTCCACCCCGCCGCAATGGCATCAATTCGGTTGTCGCGGCACCACTGATTCGTCACGCGATCGGTGTCACTCGGAGACATTGTCCTGGGCAACTCCGCAATTCCTTCCCGTAATTCCAGAAGAAGATGCCGGTCGAAATCGATGCAACGTGGACCGGAGTAGGAGGCATCGGCGTTCAAGCGAACCTCATGGACAGGCCCAAGCGGGATTTCCGCACCGGTGGGAAACAAACGCCCAAACCTGCGTTCTCCCGCCTCATCGATCGGATCCTGTGAATCCCCGTCGACATTTGCAAAGTGCGACTCCGAAGCCACCTCAGTACTCAATACTTCCTCGTGATGTCGATTCCACCAAGTCTCCCATTCCGATTGAAGGTCTCGATATAACTGACGAGCTTCGTCGCTTGCAGCCTGGCGATTCGCTGTCCGGAGTCTTCTGCGATGTTCGGCTCGCGACAATTTCGGTGATGAATGTCTCGTGAGAGATTCGAGGGCAGCAATCAGTTCTCCATCCGCGCTCATCAGCTCGAATGAGTCACCACCGTCCTTTGGATCGAGGTCATACTTCTGAAGAAACTGCGTCAGTTCGAGGTCATCCAATCGCCGAGTACCACCGACGGGAATCTGCGCATTGCTTTCCGGGATCGCTCGAATCAAAGCCGGCACACATGACGCATCGTCGATGGCTCGCAGTGTAAATGCCATCAGCCGGATTGCGTGAGGGCGATTCGGACGATCAAGTTCTCGCACGAGTTCAGGAACCGCCGGAGCCCCGATTCGGATCAGTGTCCGCATCGCGTTTGCCCATTCCGAGTCTCGATCGCCTCGCGCATGTCGCAGGATGTAAATGTTCTCCCGAATCAGCGTCAGTGCCGGGTCACGATGGTTTGATGGCCTGCCTTCCGTTGGCATCTCCTGAGCACGCCCATGCGTTGCCGCGAATGCAAGCCCCAGGATGATCGAGCATCCGACAAGTGACCGCCACACCATGGGACGCTGAACGACCTGCCGGGAAATCGTGGCTGACCGGGGTCTCCCGTGCTGAGTTAGCATTTCGTCCGTCTGCAACGAATCGGCCAATGTTGACTCCTCAAGTTCCGGTCGTTCATCGCGAAGTCAGAGTTGTGGTTTCCATTCGGCGATTGACTGCGTCGTGTATGCAGTGTCTTCGATTGATGCCAATCTCGCCTCTAATGTCGACAGGATTGCTTCGATCTTACTTTGCTGTAACTCGCCTTCAACAGTCACCGTGATACCAAAAAGTTCCTCATCGAAGCGTACCGTGACGCCGTCAATTGACAGCCTGTAGCTGCCGTATTTTTCTTCATCTTCCACTGCTGGCGAGCGATCGAAAGGCGAACAGTACAGACTCTCGATTTCTCTGACTTGCCGATCAGACACACTTGGAAACGGACTGGCAACAAGGTACCCGGCAAGTTTCTGAGCAACTCGCCGGAAGAAGCCAGGTTTGGACAAACCCAGTCGCCGATTCCACTCCTCTTGTTTGATTTGCCACAGATTATTCGTGCGGCCGTCTGCGCGTGCCAGTACCCACGATTTCCAGTTTCGTGCAGTTACCATCCTCCATGAGAACGTCTTCAGGCAAAGTTCAAAATCGTGAAAATTCTCTGTGACTCGCTCGGTCCATCGCTGACCGCCAGTGACTCGAATGGAGGCGTTTGCTGCATCGAGAACGGCTGAATGGCCATGTAGCCATCCCGGGTTTTCACCTGTTGTTTGCTGGACAGACATCTCCAGAGAATTGACGTCCAGTCGCAACACCTGCGTGGTTCCGATTTGTCTGTCATCCGGATACCCGAGGTTGCCAACCACGAAGACATCCGTCCCTGCGAGGGTGGCCGTGTGAAAGTCCGTGGGCGGAAAATCCGACACTGGATATCCATGGATTTGTATGTGGGTGCCATCGATCACGACAACATCGTTATAGATATAGAAATCAGGGTCGTAGTGATCCTCGTGTTCGCCGCCAATGTGGATCTCACGTCCGTCGGGCAACACCACCTGCGCCTTCCCCATTCTCTGAAAGCACCAGCATGGGCCACGACTTGTCGAATCAGGACCATTGAACTTCTTGTTTGCCGCATATGCTGACTCTCGACTCTGGACGCACCAATGCCAGAACGGATTATCCATTCGTTCTGGATTGGTAGTTCCTCGTCGAGGATTCCGCCATTGCTCGAAGTCAGATCTTGATGGAGTAGTCGTCATGGAGTCCCGTAGCGATTGCAATCGATGCGTCGCGCTCCTGCCTCCGTTTCAGATCAACGGCGAAACTTTCTCTTCACACGAGCAAAGCGTCTTCAGGAGAGATCAAGCATAGAACCCCTGAAGTCTATCGCTGGCGGATTGCTGTGTCAGCCGGAATTGCAATACTGACGTTGGGCACAGTCGGCGAGATTTGAAGCTGCAACGCCTCGCGATCAGAAGACGTTGCTAAACACGCTGGCTTTTTCGCACACGAAGGTTTGGTCTGGGTCCTGGAATGGAGTGCCGGGGGTTGGATGAGTTTCGCTGGAAACGGCGGTGTGGTCTCCGGCACCCGCGCTGGCGTGGTCGGGATGTGACTTCCACCACTTTTCGGCGTCTTTCCACGACCACTCGGACGCACAAGCGCAAGCGTCCAGAGCTTCCTGGAGTTCTCGAGCAGAGCCAAATCTGCATTCAGGCTTCTTGTGCAGACAGCGAAGGATGATGTCAGAAAGGTCTTCGGGAACGGAGACGCCCAGTTCCTGAAAGGTCGGAGGTGTGGCAGTCGCGTGAGCAACGACCAGCATCACCGGATTATCATCCTCAAACGGTGCTCGACCCGTCAGAAGAAAGTACGCAACACAGGCCAGCGAGTACAGGTCGCCACGAATATCCGGCTTTAATCCCTGGGCCTGTTCAGGACACATGAACCTCGGCGAGCCCTGCAGCTGAGTGCTCACGGAGCGGATGCCTACGTTGCCCATGGACGCTGGCAGAACCAGGCCGAAGTCGAGCAACTTTGCGACGTCGTACATCTGTCCTCGTTCGGCAAGGAAGATGTTGCTCGGCTTGATATCACGGTGGATCAGCCCATGCATCCCCGATTCATGCAGCGCGCCGCAGATCTGACGAAGCACGAAGACGACTCGGCCAGGTGGAAGCGGGCCGTATCGATCGACCAGCTGTCGAAGGTTCAGTCCTTCAAGATATTCCATCGCATAATAGAACACACCGTCGGCCGTGCGGCCGTAGTCATACACCTGGACGGTGTTCCAGTGCGTCAGCTTTGCAGTCGCCTTCACCTCACGTTCGAAGCGAGCCAGCATTTTGCGGTCGGCAGCCTTGTCCTTCCGGATCAGCTTCACCGCGCAGCGGCGTTTCAGAAGCTGGTGTTCGCCCAGATAGACGTCGCCCATGCCGCCGGAACCAATCAGCTGAAACAGGCGATAGGGTCCAAGCTGCTCCTGCTGCTGAATCCTTCGATAGAGATCTCGGTTCAAATGACACAGATAGAACACGCAGCCAAAGCCCACCAGGATCGTCGCCGTGTGGCGAACCAGAAAATCCTCCATCGCGTCTGAAACACTGGACGATGTGGCCACGACGGAAATCACCAGGCGTTCTGTCCCAAGTCCTGCGATGAGTATCAGCAACAGCACGCCCGCATGGAACCGGAGAGACCTGCTCTGAGGCCTCACTTCGCTCATCGGCACACTGCCTGATTTGCTGTCATCCATCAACGATGCGTCTTCAGTCAGGCCGTCTTTGACGCCCGATCTGGGATCGCTGCTGGATGATGGAAGGCCCGTTGCCATTGTTTCAATGTCGAAGGGTATTTGCGGGGTTCGCATGAACAGCAGAGTTTTCCACCCTGGTGCGCACGAACTCGGAGTCATTTCAACGAGCAACCATAATGCGCTGTTGTCCGGATGCTTCCCTGAAGTCCACAGATTTGCAGTGTGTCCCGAGTCGCTCAGGCTGATGCCGAAAGTGAACATCCGATGTGGTTGATTCCGGGAAACAGAAGTTCAAATGCTGGTGACTCACAGTGACTCGGTGGTCAGAAATGATGCAATCTGGCAACATGCAGTGCCTGCACTTGCCGGGAGTTGCTTCCGGTAAGTTCCCCCATGTCGATTTCCCTCCGTTCTGACTGTCTAGGCTCCACGTATGAGAAATCTGTACGCACTCACATTGGCCCTGCTGGTTTTCGGGCCCTCCGCAAATGCTCAGCAGAAGCCCGTCCTGCATTCCTTTGGCCGTCAGCAATTGTCAGATGTCTACTATTCGGAGGGAATCTCCGTCGGTGATCTGAACAATGACGGGAAGACCGATGTGATTTACGGACCGCACTGGTACGCCGGCCCGGACTTCAAGACCCGCAACGAGATTTACCCCGCAGTGCCTCAGAAGCGTGAAGGTTACGCGGACAACTTTTTCAACTGGGTCCACGATTTCGACAAAGACGGATGGAACGATATTCTGGTGGCGGGCTTCCCGGGGACTCCTGGGTTCGTCTATCGAAATCCGGGCAAGGATGGAGTCACAGGACTGTGGGAGAAGCTGCAGGTCGCCGATTCCGTCAGCAACGAAGCGCCTCAGTTTGCAGATATCACAGGCGACGGAGTTCCTGAACTCGTATGTACTCGCCAGGGTCACTACGGCTTCTACGTGCCTGAAAAGTCAGCTCCGCTCGGGGCATGGAAGTTTGTCAGCATCTCAGAAAAGATCGCGCCGATTCCCTTCGGTCATGGCCTTGGAGTTGGTGACGTCAACAGCGATGGGCGAATGGACATGATCGCTACCGACGGCTGGATGGAACAGCCGGCGGAAGGCGCTGTCGAAGGTGTCTGGAAATTCCGCAAGTACCCATTCGCGCGAGCGGGAGCCGACATGTTCGCGTATGACGTCGATGGTGATAAGGACGCGGACATCATCACGGCTCTCAGTGCTCACGACTTCGGACTTGCGTGGTATGAAAACACGGGAGTCGACGGAAATGGGGACACGACATTTCAGAAGCATCTTCTGATGGGGGAAACAAAGGAAGACAGCCCATACGGGTTGCTCTTTACCGAGCTGCACGCGGTCAAACTGGCGGACATGAATGGCGACGGGCTTCAGGACATTGTGACCGGAAAGACGTATTGGTCCCATCATACTCAGAGTCCCCTGTGGGATGCCGGTGCGGTGGTTTACTGGTTTGAACTTCAGCGAACAAAGGACGGCATTGATTTCGTTCCTCATCTGGCCGATGACAAATCCGGCATTGGCCGCGGGCTGGTTGTGGAAGACATCAATAAGGACGGCCTGATCGATATCGCCGCCGGTGGCATGGTTGGCGCGAGTGTACTGATGCATGCTGCCAAGGAAGTGTCTCAGGAAGAGTTTGAGGCCGCTCAGCCGCAGAAGCGAAAAGAAATGGCCGAAGGACTGAAGCCCGAAGACGCTGCTCTGCAGATGACGGTGCCTCCTGGTTTTCGAGTGCAGCTGGCCGCGGGCGAGCCAATGGTCCATCAGCCTGTGGCAATGTGTTTTGACCATCGAGGGCGACTGTGGGTTGCGGAAGCTCACACCTACCCGCTGCGTGCTCCGGATGGTGACGGCAAAGACAAGATTCTGATCTTCGAAGACACAAACGCAGACGGCGTGTTCGATTCAACGAAGACCTTTATCGAAGGGCTGAACCTAATCAGTGGTCTTGAAGTCGGGTTTGGCGGGGTCTACGTCGGAGCCGCTCCGTATCTGATGTTTATTCCGGATCGAGATGGCGACGATAAGCCGGACGCGCCGGCCAAGGACGCAGTTGCTCAGGCCGGTTTGCAGTTCCCCAAAGATGTTCCTGCCGGCGCGGTTGTGCTGCGGGACGGGTTTGGCTGGCAGGATACTCATGAGACTCTTAACGCGTTCATCTGGGGACCTGACGGCTGGCTCTATGGCTGCCACGGAGTCTTCACGCATTCCAAAGTGGGCAAGCCCGGTGCGTCCGACGGTGAGCGACTGCCTTTGAATGCTGCGGTATGGCGTTACCATCCAAAGAAGGACATTTTCGAAGCCTTCATGAACGGCACCAGTAATCCATGGGGTGTCGACTTCAACGACAAAGGCCAGGCGTTCATCACCGCCTGCGTGATTCCTCACCTGTGGCACGTGATTCAGGGAGGCCGTTACCATCGACAGGGCGGCCAGCACTTCAATCCTTATACCTACGACGATATCAAGACCATCGCCGACCATGCTCATTACGTTGGCAATATCGCCGATCATGCATGGTGGGGACATGAACCTCGAGCCGCCGGCGCGACATCTGACGCGGGCGGCGGACATGCTCACTGCGGTGGAATGATCTATCTGGGTGACAACTGGCCGGACGAGTATCGCAACCAGATCTTCTTCAACAATGTTCACGGCAACCGAGTCAACTGTGACATTCTGGAGCCGGTTGCCGGAAGTTCCGCCTGGGTTGGTCACCACGGCAAAGACCTGATGATGGCCAACGACCATTACTTCCGAGGTATCAACCTGCGATATGGCCCGGATGGTACGGTGTACCTGATTGACTGGTACGACAAGAACGCATGTCATCGCACGAACCCGGAAATCTGGGACCGCAGCAACGGCCGAATCTATCGAATCTCCTATGGGAAAGCGGCTGCTCAGAAAGTGGACGTCAGCAAATGGTCCGACAAGGAGATTCTGGCGTCCCATGAACATCGCAATGAGTGGTTTTCCCGCATGGCCCGAAAGATCACGATGCAGAAGGGCTGTTCGGCTGAACTTGCAAAGGGGCTTTGGGATGCAGCCAGTGACAGCAAGCGATCTGTGGAAACGCGGCTTCGTTATCTCTGGACTCTGCATGCCGCACACGGTCTCAGTGGCGAACAGATCAAATCGCTTCTTGCGGATCAACAGGAATACATTCGAGCCTGGGCCATTCAACTGGAATTGGAAGACCAGACTGCTGACAAGTCCATCGTTCAGCAGCTGGAGAATCTTGCGGCAAAGGATTCCTCCGCGACCGTTCGACTCTATCTGACATCCGCATTGCAGCGACTGCCGCTCGAATCACGCTGGGGTATTGCAAATGCCCTTTCTGCTCATGAAAGCGATGCGAGCGATCACAATCTTCCGCTGATGATTTGGTATGGCACCGAACCACTGGTTGCGCAGAATCCGGAGAAGGCGATTCAGCTGGCCCTCACCACAAAGATCCCGCAACTGCGTTCTTACATCTTCCGACGAGCAGCAGCGTCCAATGACACTCTGCCGGCCGTTGTCGCAGCTCTGGGAAAGGCAGATTCGGCCGACCTTCAGAGCCAGATTCTGGATTCCATGATGGCCTCCTTTGAAGGTCGAGTGGATATCCCGATGCCGGATTCATGGAAGGCGACATACGATGCTTTGCTGAAAAGCAACCAGCAGGAGATCGTCGACCGGGCGAATCAGCTGGCTGTTCTGTTCGGAGATCAGCGAGTCTTCCCGCCGATGCGAGCATTGCTTGGCGACAAGTCACAGGACATCAGCCGCCGTCAGCAGGCGCTGAGCGTTCTTGTTAAGGGACAGGACAAGGCTGCGGCAGACGTTCTTCAGGCAGATTCCGTTCTTGGAAATCCTGATCTTCAGGCAGCCGCCATTCGGGCTCTGTCGATCCTCGGAAATGATGCGACACCAAAGGTTCTGCTTGGAAACTACTCCAGCCTTGGCAACAACGTAAAAGGCGACACCGTGAGTACCCTTGTGTCGCGTCCCGCGTGGACCCGCCTGCTGCTGACAGCCATCGCCGATGGCAAAATCCCGAGCAGTGATTTGCATGCTTATCATGTTCGTCAGATTCTTGCGTTCAACGATGCGGAATTGAATGAGCTGCTGAAGAAGCACTGGGGCGAAATTCGTGAATCGTCCGCAGACCGCAAGGAACAGGCGGCGGCCCTGAAGAAGCAGCTGACTCCCCGTGTCCTGACGAGAGCAAATCTGGGGAATGGCCGACGAGTCTATTCAAAGACGTGCCAGAACTGTCACAAACTGTTTGGTACTGGCGGCGAAATTGGTCCGGACATCACCGGTTCAAACCGAGCCAACATCGATTACGTTCTTGAAAACGTCCTCGATCCCAGCGCTGTGGTGGGTCGTGACTATCAGATGACGGTTCTGGCGTTGGTGGATGGCCGAGTGATTCAGGGACTGCTGAAGCAGGAAACCGACAGTGCTCTGACAATTCAGACAATCAATGACAAAGTCGTGGTGCCGAAGTCAGAGATCGACGAACGAACTCTGTCGACGGTGTCGATGATGCCAGAACGCCAGCTGGATACTCTGACACCGGATGAAGTGCGTGACCTGATTGCTTACCTCGCAAGTCCTGCACAGGTTGGCATCAGTGGCCCTTCTGCCCCCATCGATTCAAAAACCGGAAAAGTCCCGGATGCCCTCGAAGGCGAGGCCATGAAAATCGTTGGCAAGACCGGTGGTACAGCGGCCAGTCAGAACATGAGCGGGTTTCCGGCTGGCAAATGGAGCGGAAATGACCAATTGTGGTGGACTGGTGCAAAGCCCGGGGATTCACTGAGTCTGGAAGTTCCGGTTCCGGCTGATGGAGCCTACGACGTGGAACTGGTCATGACGAAAGCTCGCGACTACGGCATCGTCAAAGTCACTCTGAACGAGACCGTTCTTGATCCAGGAGTGGATCTTTACAACAACCCGGAAGTGATCACGACCGGAGTGCTTTCGTTCAACAAAGTGGCCATGAAGAGCGGCCCCGCAAAACTGACTCTGACGATCACAGGAGCAAATCCGGAAGCGGTGAAAGGCTATATGGTCGCCGTGGACTACGTGCGCCTCGTACCGTCTGAGAAGAACTGAGTGATCCCAATTGGGACGACGAGGCGGGCGAGGCTGTCAAGACTTTGTAGCGGAACGGCGCAAGCCGTCCGGTGAAGTCACGGAGCACACCCACCGGAGGGCTCGCGCCCTTCCGCTACTAACACAACGTTTTGCTGGAGCAGAATCGCATACCGGGAAGCTGACGCATCCCGCTCGCCGTTTGGTTGTGTCAAAGAAACTTCCGTCAGAACTGGATCTGCGATTTTCCTTTGGGCAGATCCACACACGCCACGATGGATTTGTCGTCAGTGAACCAGGTACCTGCTCGCAGGTTTCGTCGCTGACTGACTTTTTCGAGCTTCTGTTCGCTGGAACCGGTTCGAAGCACCGGGCCTCCTGCTGAAACGGCGGAAATCTGAACGGTGAAATTTGAGCATTGATATGGAGCTGAAAGGTGAAGTGAAGTCCCGTCGAGACGAGTTTCCGTCAGTTCCCTGGCGGCCCAGTATCGTGAGACTTCACTCAGCTTCATCCAGATCAGATTGTCGAAGGCTGCCTTCAATCGACGGACGACTTCGCGGAAAACGTCGAAGCCCAGTTCTCGACCATTGAAGTGAATTCCAGTCCAGTGGCAGACCATCAGAGCAGGTTCGCCACGACGAATCACATCCACCATTCGGCCAGCAGATAAATCTTCCGTGATGAACCGATCCGCTCCTTCGGGAGTTTGATTGTCCCATCCGCCCGTCCAGTCACCCGTACAACCTCGCACATGCACGACGCACTGAGGATCGTTGGACTTCAGACCCCGGACGTTCTGCACCAGCGGTGCAACGCTTGAGGTTCCTTCCGAAGACAGATCGCGGAAGTAGTGTGGTATCTCGGCCTGAAACACATCACGCACCGCCTGAAACGTTCCTTCGGCCAGCTGCGGGCGAGCCTTGCTGGCGAATCCACCGGGCGTGGTGACTCCTTCGCACGGCAGACCAACGTTCTTCAGGATGCTCAGAGCGTACGCCATGTAGGAAGCCAGTTCATCCGTCGAGCGTCCTGTCGCCCAGTCCCAGTTTTCCATGAACTTGAGCGACGCGTCCTGGTACGGATGGCCCGTCGAAAGATCGATCACGCGAGTATGTGTGACCATCTCGGGATGAATATCCCAGTTTGGCAACATGAGATTGCGCACCAGATCAATGCTCTGTTCAAGTTCTCGCCGAGTCCAGCCGGGAAGAATACGGTCGATGCGTCCGACGCAGGCAGGGTAGGGGACGATGCTGTACTTTCCCTTGACGCCTTCTTCCGCACACCATTCGCCAAACTTGCGCACAAACGAATCAGGGATCTCCTGTGGCCATTCACGCCAGGGAAGAGAAGCATGCGGGGAATTCGGTCCGAGTGCTTCGGCGAACTGCGGAACCGCGAAGCGATTCAGGTTCACGAGGCAGGTGGAATCGTCAATGATCAAACCAACGGGAACTCGGTCGCAGGGATTCAGAATGGTGACGGCATCATCCTGATCCGGACGTTCTCCCGCCTCCTGTGCTTTCAGTATCCCGGAGGCAGATGCGACTGCAGCGGAAACTGTTGCAAGCCATTCACGACGACCAGTCCTGCGCTGCATGGTTTGACCCTTTGACAATCATCCCGCCGTGGTGGCGTACTTCCGGGCGATCAACGTATCCAGTTCACTCTTGAGTATCGGCAGGATCTGATCATAAGGAAACGCGCCGAGCGCTTCACGGCCTCGCTTCAGATTCACGTGAGTCGGCCCGCACCACAGACCCAGATCGGCGTCGTCCGTTTCTCCCGGCCCGTTGACTCGGCAACCCATCACCGCAATCGTGATCTTGTACTGTTCCGCGTATCGAGTCATCTCGCGGACCTGCTCGGCGAGTTCGACGAAGGCCTCATTTTCAACGCGGGAGCAGCTTGGACAACTGATGATATTCAGAGTCTTCAGGCCATAGTCCACGAAACTGCGAACTCGCCCGGCCGCGATGTCAGCCAGGATCTGCCGACCCGCAGCGATCTCTTCCGCCTTGCGATTGTTCGGCACAGTCAGAGAGACTCGAATCGTATCACCGATGCCACGGCTGATGAGTTGCTCGAAGGCCACACGAGTCTTGATGATTCCATCCGGCGGCATGCCTGCTTCGGTCACGCCAAGATGCAGGGGAACATCAGGGCGTTTTTCGGCAAAGCGTCGATTCACTTCGACGACTTTTTCAGGATCCGAATCTTTGAGTGAAACGCAGTAGCGATGGAAGCCAAGATCATCCAGAACCTGACAATGCTCCCACGCGCTGTCGAGCATCGGTGAGATGGAATCATGTTCGTCGTAACGTGACTTCACATCCGGATCGACGGAACCGCAATTCACGCCGACTCGCATCGCACAGTCGTTGTCTTTCGCAACCTGCACCAGGTACTTCACTTTGTCCTGCCACGGGCGAGTTCGTTCGTGGTGGTAGAGATGGCCTGGGTTGTAACGAATCTTGTCGACATGCGGAGCAATGACTTCGGCCAGTCGATAATTCTCTTGCAGGTCAACCGACAAATTGCCCGTCACCTGCTTCCGAATCTCCATCAGGGCTTCCGCATCCTTCTGGCTATCGATGGCGACGCGGACAACATCGGCCCCGGCTGCCACAAGGTCCTGAATCTGTTTGACCGTCGCGTCGATGTCCTGAGTTTTGGTCGCCGTCATGCTCTGCACGGCAATCGGAAACCCGCCGCCAATAGATGTGTTGCCGATGACGACGCGACGAGTCGGGTTGCGAACAATTTCCATGATCTGCTGCCCAGATTTCCTTACGAGGCTTAACCCTCAAAATCACTGCGATTCCCGGTTGGTTTAGTGCCCTGCCGACACTCGATGAGCGTCTTCACGTTCCTCAGACCGGTCCCATGAGTACGCCTGCCGGATCGTAGTGGGACGGCACAGAATCGCCAACTTTCAAAATTCCGATGTTTTGACCGCAGGAAACCGGCAGAATTCACCCGGAATCCGCCCCCTTTCCTAGCCCCTCCGCTGAAACCTCGCCGCCCAGATCCGGACCAGTGGCTCGAGCTGGTTGCCACGGAGTGTTGATGCACGACGTCAGATTGCGATTCAAGCCCAGCGGGCTGGCACAACCCCTGCCGGGGTCGTCAGGCCCCGGTTCCGTGACTCAATTCTTCAAAGGTCCGGAGGACCGACACATCAGTGTTGCTGCTTCAGTGTCATCCGCACCGTCCGTGGTTTGAATGCTTTGAGAACTCAGCAGAGTCACAGATCGAGTGCGTGCTCAACTTCCACAAATGCCTTCACACTGCATTTGTCTGTCCCGGAACGCTGCCGAGCACTCGTCGTCGCGCATCCAGGCAAGATTGGTCGCGGCGTACTCGGGCGAGGAAGAGACGCGAATCAAGGATTTTCAGTGCTGTACTCGGACTGAACAGCAATTCAACGAGCGGCCGCGTCGCGGCACTTGGGTGACGAGCACGCCTACGGTCGACGAGACCAGAGTGATCGGGAGGTTGGTTGGGCAGATTCTCACACGGTTTCACGGCCGGGTGGCAATCGTCAATGTAGCGGTGGGACACGTCACGATCAGCCACCTCATCGCTCTATCGGTCGGTGACGGGTGCGAGCGGGTGCAGGTGTGCGCGTCGGAGGAAGAGGCTCTCGCCTGGATCGGATCGTGACGCACTCTCGCTCGCTGATGTGGGTCATGTCGCTAATACCTGTGAGAGTTTTGTTGTCCGCTGCTGTTGCGGAGGTCCTCGCGATTTCTGAGTCGCGGAGAAGGCACGGGTGTCTGTGGCGAGCGACGTTGGAAGTGGCACGCATGGTAGTGCAGAAACCGTTGAACCACCGGGGTGAACCCGATGGCGGGGGGGAAGACGCAGGGTAAATTCTGTTGGTACTCGCGTCGGAGACACGAGCCACGTTTTGGACTGTCTTTTGGCGGCAAAATCGTTGCAACCGGCGGAATCGTTAGAAAATGCAAAATACGTCTTGAGTCGTCTGAGAGGCGATCGTAGCCTGATCGCTTCTCACCTCAATCGCTCGAATGAACACGTCAGGAAGTTTGCTCGGTCCGCCGGGCATGTGCTTTTTGATGAGTGTTCGCGATGGCTCAAAAACTTGTGTCTCTGCTGACCGCGAAAGCTGGCACTTCACCGGCTGAGCTTCTTTTTGGTTCAATGACACTTCTGGACGCTCCGGAACCCGCCTCTGGGAATAGCTCATCGCGGCATTGGCTGTCGATGGCCGAGACAGCGTTGAGAGCACAGCGAATGACCGATTGTGCTCGCCTCACTTCTCTTGCATTGCAAGCACTTCCGGCTGAGTCTCGGCCGCTCACAGCTCGAGAATGGCTGTTTCTTGCCGGCCTGTCGCTCCTCAATGGAAACGACGAATCGTGTGAGCATCAGCTGCAAATGGCCAACCGCTTCGCTCAAAAGATACAGGACTCGTTTGAACAACGGCTGCTGCTGCATCGAATTGTGATCGTCCAGTCATTGCGACTGGGTCTGACGATTCCCGAGCAGGGAATCCAGATGCTGTTTGGCGTATTCCGGTTTCTTGCAACAACACGCTGCCCCGCATTGTGTGAACAAGCCATGCACGTACGAACCTTGCTGCTCGGTTGGTGCAGCGACTGTGCAACCGACTCAGACAGTCTTTCCAAACGGTCGGTAAGCAGCGAACCGTGGCGCAACCTGCGCCGTGGGGACTTTGCCAATCCTGAATGGAATTAGGTTGCGCTCGCAACCTCATGCGAGTGCCGCGTCGCTGACACGGACACTCTGGCTCCAAAAAGCGGAAAAAACCGACGGAATTCAGCACAGAACAACGTTTTCTGGCTCAAAAACCACATTTCGGCGAACAGGTTGACGCTCCAGCGCGTTGATTTCTACAGGAAATCCCGTCCTACTTTCTGCCCAACAAGTGTCTCAAAACATTGCCTGGACAGGATTTAGGAGGTACGATCCTGGAAGGTCTCAGGGAATCTGTGGTTGCCAATTTGAAATCCATGGCATCCCAGGGAGATCGATCGTCGATGAAGTTTGAAGCCGTTATGCTGGCGATGGCTGGCGAAACGACTTTCCACTTCAGCGTCGTCACGGCAAGTGAGCAGTAATTTCCGGGGAGCATTGCAGTGAGCACGATTCCAGCATCGTCAACGAATGCGGATTCAACCCAGCCGTTGGAAGATCACGGCGCCGGGTTCTGGAGCATTTTTGATGCAGTCCCGGCCTGGGGGATCAGCGTTGCGGTGCACATCGGAGTGTTCCTGCTGCTTCTGACGATCACCCTTCCAGAGATTGTGCTCCCCGAACTGAACCTGACTTCCAGCATCGAGCCAGAAGAAGTGCGTGAAGTCGAATACGTAATCGACTCCGCTCCAACAGAAAACCTCGGCAGTATGAGCAGCCTGAACATTCAGGGTGCCTCAGCAGCGATGGCTCAGAACAAAGGTCTGGACAACCATCAGGAACAGATGGAACAGATCGAACAGGAAATCGTCAACCCGAAGGTCGAACTGCTGGAAACAGTGTCTCTGCCCAGCGAAGCAGAAGTACTCGAGAACATTGACCTGACGGGCACAACGGAACATGCTGGCGGAACCGATGGTGCTGTCGACCGCATCACTCTCGAAATTGCATCCTCTCTGCGACAGCGCCGCACATTGCCAGTTTGGTTCTTCGACGAATCCATCTCCCTGGAAAGCCGCCGTGAGCAGATCATTGCCCGCTTTGAAAATGTTTACCGTCAGCTTGGCCTGATGGATGACATCGATACCAAGGACGCGCTGAAGACCGGGATTGTTGGCTTCGGTAAAGATGTGCACGTTTTGGTTGATGAGCCAACGAGCGATATTGCTGCTCTGACGTCTGCGGTGAAGTCCATTAAGAGCGATCTCTCCGGTGCGGAGAACGTCGCCGCCGCTTTGGCAACCGGCCTGAAGAAGTATGGCCCCGTCCGTCGGAAGATGAAGGCCAACATGATGTTCATCATCGTGACGGACGAACGTGGCGATGACTTCGGTCAGGACTACGCTGCTCTGGAAGACATCGTGAAGCGTCTGAGTCGCGACGGTGTTCGAGTCTTCGTCATTGGCAACTCTTCTCCGTTTGGCCGCCAGAAGGGATACGTGCGAGTGAAGTGGAAAGCGGAAGACGGAACAGAATTCGAAGAAGACATCGCCGATGCGGATCAGGGACCAGAAACTCCTCTGGCGGAAGGCTTGCAGCTGCCGTTCTGGACGGCGAATGCCCAGCAACTGGATCGGATGTCTTCCGGCTACGGCCCGTATTCTTTGTCCCGTTTGTGCGCTGAAACTGGCGGCATCTTCTTTATCGCAGACGACACCACAGTGCGAAAATGGGACCCACAGGTGATGCGACAATACGCTCCTGACTATCGCCCGGGTATCGAATATCGCAAGCAGGTCCAGACGAACATGGCGAAGCAGGCACTGGTAACTGCGGCGCAGCTGGCCGTTACCGAGCCCGTGCCAGTTCCGACTCGGACGTTCCAGGCCAACAACGATAATGTTCTGCGCGAACAGATTACAGAAGCCCAGAAGCCTCTGGCTGTTCTGGACTATTTCCTTGAACGAGTCCACAAGGCTTTGGAAGTTGGTGAAAAGCACCGAGACAAGCTGGATACCGACCGTTGGCGTGCTCAGTACGATCTGGCAATGGGCCGAGTGCTGGCGATGCGAGTGCGTGCGTTTGGGTACAATTCCGTTCTGGCGGAGATGAAGTCCAATCCGAAGCGATTTGAAAAGTCGGATAGCAACCAGTGGGTTCTGGAACCTTCCGAAGAAATCAACGCCGGTGCTGAAGTCCGAAAGATGTCCGCCAAGGCTCAGGAATATCTGAACCGCGTCGTTGAAGAACACCCCGGAACTCCATGGGCGTTTCTCGCAAAGATGGAACTGAGTGAACCAATGGGCTGGAAATGGCGTGAAAGTAAGATCGTCATTCCGGAAATGAATCAGGGAGCTGCTGGCCGTCGCCCACAGTTCGCGCCAGAAGAAGAAGCTCGACGACGCGAAGCTCAGGAAATGCAGCGTAAGAAAGAGTCGTCGCGACCAAAGGTCTGATGCCTTTTCGCGGATGCCGATTCGCGGATGTTTGTCCGTGAACGTGATTCGCCGGTGGTCGACCTCCAGCGGGCAATGCTGTGAAGGATTTGGTAGTGGATCTCGCCAGAGATCCCAGCACTTTCGTTGATGACAGGAACTCTGGCGAGTTCCCCTAAAGCTCGGCGCCCCGGAAATTCGCTGCAGAAACTCCTTCACAGCGTTACCCAGCGGCAGTCGATGGAACCCAGGGAATTCCTGAACCGTGTCTCAGCCTTTGATTCAGGAAACTCCCGCAGGGCTTTATTGCGAACGCGGTGATTTCTACATCGATCCGTGGCAGCGTGTTTCCAAAGCAGTCATCACTCACGCCCATGCCGATCACGCACGTCCGGGCTCGAAGAGTTACCTGACAAGTCGCGAAGGTCGCAACGTTCTGCGCAGCCGTCTGGGTCCGTCACCAGTGATTGAAACCCTGCTTTATGGCGAACCAACGCTGATCAACGGAGTGCATCTGTCATTGCATCCTGCCGGTCATGTGCTTGGGTCTGCTCAGGTTCGAGTCGAATATGGCGGTGAGGTATGGGTCATCAGTGGTGACTACAAAGTGGAACCCGATGTGACCTGTACTGCCTTTGAACCAGTGCCATGTCATAAGTTCATCACAGAATCGACGTTTGGACTTCCAGTGTATCGCTGGCGACCTCAGTCTGAGATCTTTGAGGACATCAATCGCTGGTGGATCCAGTGTCGCGACTCTGGACGAGCCGCCGTTCTGCTGGCGTATTCTCTGGGGAAAGCGCAACGATTGATTGCTGGTGTTGATCGCAACATTGGTCCGATTTTCTGCCATCCAACGGTTGAGGAACTGAACCGCGAGTATCGAAGCACCGGAATCGAACTGCCTCCCACATTGTTGCCCAGTCAGGCTCCCGCAAGAAAAGCGTGGGGAGGAACGCTGATCGTCGCTCCGCCAGGCGTTGCCAATTCACAGTGGATGAGCAAATTCGGAGATGCGTCGTTTGCGATGGCGTCCGGATGGATGCTGACTCGAGGCACACGACGATGGCAGGCTGTGGACAGAGGATTTCCGTTGTCAGACCATGCAGACTGGCCCGGACTTCTGTGGGCCATTGAAGCAACCGGTGCGGAACAGATCCTGGTGACTCACGGGCATACGACTCAAATGGTTCGGTACCTGACAGAGCAGGGCAAATCGGCCCGAGTTTTGGTCACGCGATTTTCAGACTCAGGGGAAGCCAAAGACGAGAACGAGAATGAGAATGAAGAAGCCGAAGTTCGGCCACCCAAGTAGCGGAACGGCGCAAGCCGTCCGGTGAAGCCGTTTTCAGATCTCAAATCTCAAATTTGAAATCTCAAATCTCAGCCGCTCGTCTTTCGCACGGTCTGCATGAGCTGACTGAGGAGAGGTTCGTCGATCACAACACCCTTTGGCTGTGCCTTGATCAGTTCCATCAAAGTAGCCACTTCGGCGTCGGTGTGAGCAATTCCCATCGTTGTCAGGCGATGCGAGACAGCTCGACGGCCGCTGTGCCGTCCGAGAACCAGCTGCAGATCTCCGCCGCCCACAGTTTCCGGGCGAAACGGCAAATAGGTGTCCGGGTTCTTCAGCAACCCGTCCTGATGGATTCCCGCTTCGGTGGCGAAGATGTTCGCTCCTCCGATTGGCTTCATTCTTGAAATCGCCACACCGGTCAGCTCGGCAACCAGACGGCAGAGCGGTGCAAGTCGAGTCGTGTCGATTCGAAAACTTCGGCCATACTGATCGCGATGCAGAGCGAGTGCCATGACGACTTCTTCAAGCGACGCATTCCCGGCACGCTCGCCAATCCCGTTCACGGTACACTGGACGACGTTAGCACCTTCTTCGATGCACGCCAGAGTATTGGCCACAGCGAGACCAAGGTCATTGTGGAAATGCACCGCCAGCAGAGCACGATTCAGGTTTGGCACATTGTCCTGGATTTCTCGAACAAAACGCCTGGCCTTTTCGGGCGTCAACAGGCCAACAGTATCCGGAAAGCCGATGGTTGTGGCGCCGGCGTCAATGGCCTCCCGATAACACTCGCACAAGAACTCCGGTTCCGTGCGACTCGCATCCTCCGGACTAAAGGCCACGATTCGAAACTTCTCCGAAGCGTAGCCAACCGTCTTCCGAATGATTTCCAGAATTTCACTGCGGCTTTTGTTCAGTTTGTGCTGTCGATGCAGCGGACTTGTCCCGCAAAACAGGCTGACTCCTCGCTTGTGAGGCGGATTGCCGTGCAGAGCCCGGTCTGCCGCATCGATGTCCGAATTCAGTGTCCGGCACAGCGCAGTCAGGACGGGCCCGGTGATGACACCGACCATCATGCGGATGGCTTCCACGTCCGCTTCGGAACTGGCCGGGAAACCGGCATCGAGTGAATGCACGCCGGCATCCTGCAGCGCTTTGGCAATGCGCAGTTTTTCGTGAGGCTCAAGCGTCGCCCCGGGCATCTGCTCACCGTCGCGCAGCGTTGTATCACTGAATAGAACGACATCACTGTTCTTGTGATGGCTGATAATCGAATGTCGAATCGTGTCTTCGATCTTTCGAGTCAGTTTTCGAATCATGCTGCTGCCATTCCCGTTATCATTCCACTGATTTCTGCCGACGGGATTGTCGGAAGAATGCCGGAGCAGCACAAGTTTTCAGTATGAGAATCAACGAGGTTCTGAGTTCTGTCCAAAATCAGACGTCGCCGGAATCAGTCTTCTTCCGTCGTCCCCGGCTCCCTTTCTTCCGTCCGGTCTCCCCAAGTGACGATTTCCGCCGCAGCATGTGGTGATAATGTTGTGCAAACCTGTGAGCTTCATCGCGAACATATTGCAGCAAACGCAGCCCGTAGGCATGCCGGCTCAGACGGATGGGCTCTGACTCACCCGGCACGTAGATTTCTTCTTCGCGCTTCGCCAGTGAGATTGTGACGGGCGGTTTGATGTTTAGAAGCTCAAAGGTCTCCATCACGGCATTCAGCTGCCCCTTGCCGCCATCGATCAAAAGCAGATCAGGGAAAGATTCGCCTTCATCCAGTAAGCGGCGAAAGCGCCGCGTCACGACTTCACGCATTGACGCAAAGTCATCGACTCCTTCCACGCTCTGAATCTTGAACTTCTTGTAGCCGGGTTTGAATGGCAGGCCGTCGATGAATTGAACGAGGCTTGCAACCGTTTCATTTCCCTGAAGATGAGCGATGTCGATTCCTTCAATGCGTCGTGGGACTTCAGCGAGTTTCAGTGTACGACGCAGGCCCTCAAGCCCCTTGCGCGGATCGATATAGAAGACTTCCGGCTGCGCATGACTCTCAAGATCGCCGCGAAGGTTCAGGCTTCGCAGCGAATCGATTTCATCACGAATCCGTGCCGCCTTCTCAAACTTCAGTTCCCTGGAAGCCTGCTTCATCGCATCTTCCATTTCTTTCAGCAGCTTTGCTTTGCCCCCGTCCAGGAACAGTCTCAGGCGGCGAATGTCCTCGCGATAGTCATCCTTCGAAACTCGCAGATTGCAGGGCGCAGTGCATTGGTTGATACTGGCCAGCAGGCACGGGCGAAACCACCTCCAGCGGTCATCCCCTTCGCGGATATCCAGTTCACAGGTGCGAAAACGAAAGATCTTCTGAAGGACTGCGATTGTGCCGCGCAGTTTCCCTGCACTTGTGAATGGACCGTAAAGGCGAACACCGGAAGACTCCGGCTGTCGAGTGAACTCGACTCTCGGAAAGTCCTCGTGCGTCGTGATCTGCAGGTAAGGAAATGTCTTGTCATCTTTCAGCAGTGAATTGAATCGCGGCTGGATGTCCTTGATCAGTCGTGCCTCCATCAACAGCGCATCGACTTCACTTTCGGCTTCTACAAAATCCAGATCTGCGATCTCAGGCACCAGATCTGCCGTACGCCGATCAATCTCAGCCGCTTTCGTGAAGTAACTGCTGGCGCGATTTCGAAGATTGACCGCCTTTCCAACATAGATCACTCGCCCCTCGGTGTCCTTCATCAGGTAGACGCCAGGAGTCGTGGGGAATGTCTTGACCTTTTCGCGAGGCGCAGGCTGGCCGCCGTCCGGGATGACGGGCAGTTCTGGTTCGTCTTCAGGCTCAGCTGGTTCTGTTTCGTTCTCGTTCACAGATTGTCATCCGGTGAAAACACCAGCCTCTGACCGCGAAGACACATCAAATCGCGAAGTCGGTCTGGCGTCCCAGAATTCGATCGATCAGATCCTGAGAAAAATCAACGGCCGGCGCGCGTTCGGGATCCATGTCGGTCGGGTTGATTCCACAGTAAACACTCCAGGGACCAAGATGGCGCCAGCGGCCGGCACGCTTGGGTTCACCCGGAAGAACGGGTGTTGTGCAGCGATTGCAGCCGATGGTTGAAAATCCCTGTTTGTGCAGAGGATTCAAAATCACTTTATTGCTGCTGATGTATTCTTCCATCTGTTCGTCGGAGAAATTCGCAAGCACGTTCACGCGCAGGCAGTTCAGGCGGGGATCGACGGCCAGAATCGGACACACTCCGCGACGACCTCCGTCAGCGCGACGAAGGCTGCCAATCAGAGCGTCGTACTGACCTTTGACAGCGTCGAGCGGCTCGCTTTTTCGCATTTCGCAGCACTGCTTCTGGCCTTCCGGGGACAAGTAGAGGATCCCGTATTTTTCGGTTTGCTCTTCCATGGTCAAAGCTGGTTTGTAAGTGTGAATCGTCAGTCCGTATTCCCGCGAAAGGCGATCTCGCGTGTCCAGCGTTTCCTGAAACAGAACACCGGTATCAACAAATACGACCGGCATCTTCACGGGAACCTTGTGAAGCATGTGACAGATCACATTCCCCGCTTCCTGCATCGACGACATCGCGGCCACGCGGTCACCAAAGATCTCGCGAGCCCAGAGCAGCAATTCCTGTGGGCTTCGGTCGTCGAAAGTACGGTTCAGAGAGATCAAGTCGGCCTGACTCAAACGGGCCATGTCAGATTTCCAGTGGTTGGGGCAGGGTGAACGAGCACAGAGGGCGAATGATAGCGGGTCTGAAAATCACGAAAAGGTCGGTCATTCGTGTTGCCAGTCTCGTCT